>ERZ1047472.1059-NODE-1059-length-22190-cov-6.087870_pt1 | contig 22190 bp, 20 predicted proteins | sample MGYA00383095_ERZ1047472 | MGnify/ENA primary metagenome ERZ1047472 (study PRJEB29581, sample SAMEA5548365) | metagenome | biome: marine; feature: coastal; material: water | depth 1 m | study: Short-term variability in the microbial, nano- and picoplankton... | reverse complement strand
ACTTCAGTTTTGAAGTCCTCAAATGTAATATCTTTAGTAAGGTCATTTTTGATCTGCATTCTGAAATAATTCTTTTGAGTTGCAAATATAAAATATTTAGAAGTTTTGTCCTATCCTTTACATTGATAATTACGAGATCAAATATTAAGATTTAATAAAATATTAGAGATTTAAATACTGTATTGTTACTAAAACTGATTTTAACTGATTTTTCATCATCAGTTAGTACCATTTTCTTCTAAATAATTCTAAAATACTAAAAGGATCTGCGGTTAAGATAAATCGAATCTTTTGACTGTATTGCGGATGAGATATTTCCCAACCTAGGTTTGAGTAAAATGGAAAATAGACTTCTAAATAATCTGTAATTAAATTTAGCCGAACTCCAGAATCATAAACAAATTCGGGGGATTGATATTTATTTTTGATAAAACCAATATCGCCATAGGCTTGAACATATTTCCAAATTGATGCGCTTCCGTTTAGGGTTGTAATCCACTGGTTCGCATAGCCTGTATTTAGTTTTGATTTGAAACCGCCTTCAGCTAGAATGACTTGCTGACTAAATATTCCCGTGGATTCATACTGTCCTAAATAATTATATTCAATTAAATAATCATTGGGGCGATCTAATGCAAAATTAAAATTATTCACATCAGAAGGGGTGGTGTTATATAAAAAACTTCCTGCATAGAGTCTCAAGTTGTATTGGAAATTATTTTTGTTCCGCTGACGAACTTCATATTTAAGGGCAATTTTCCCAAAGGTCTTTGAAAATTGAGCATCCAGAAACCAATTTTTAAATTTCACAAATTCATTATTTGAGAAACGGTAGTTCACATTAAAAACATCATAGGAAGGAATTAATTTCAATCCATTTTGATATTGAACTTGGGTTTTATTAATAGAAATAAAACGAAAACTCAATCTCTTAAAAGCATTGGATCTTAAGTTAAAAGGTACTCTGAAATAAAAATTTAAATAGGGTTCAAATTTTGTTAAAAACACGTTTTCAGCAAGCGTTGAACGCCATAATGATACCCCATAATTAATGTTATATAAGGGTTGGTCTTCAAAGTAAGTTCGTTTTACAAGCTTAACATAACCAGTTAAAGACTTTGAGTTGACACTGTAATTTGGCGAAATACCATATATAAATGATTTTCTTAAAAGACCATTATTATTTAGCGTTGCCCCTAGAGTCAACCCGTCATAGATATTTCTAAATTCGACAATAGGATTTAAATAAAGTTGATTATAATTTGGTGCTTCAACATCTTTAAATAACCGAATTTGAAAAGGCTTATTAAATACTGATTTCTGACTTAAGGATTTAAAATTGTTTCGAAAATTAAATTCAGGTATTTTTTGTTCGAAATTTAAAATGAGTCGGTCTTCTTGATTATTGGGGATTGAAAATCGCTTTTCTTCACCAATATTTTCCAACCATATTTTTGAGGTAATCAGAGTATCTTTTAATGTGTAAAGAGAAATAGGAGTCGTTCCTGATTTTTTATTTTTTACATTAAATACAATTGAATCTTTGGTGGATTTTACCTTTGTGATTTTATAATCTACTTGTTTACTATTTGTAAGATAGTCATCAAAAAACCAGTCAATATTTTTTGTTGTTTTCGATTTTATAAAAGATTTGAAATCTGAAGTATAAATAGGTTTTTGATTCGATAACTTTATGAACTCCGTCATCCATTGGTATAAAGAAGAACGCCCAATATAGTCATCAAGGTACAAGAGTCCGAGCGCTGCTTTGTATTTACTGGACAAGGTTTCATTAAACTTTACTAACGCATCATTTTGAGAATTTAGTGCTTGATCACGACCAATTCGGGCCATGTGCGCATACGATAAACGATATTGCTCATTGTAGTTTAATTTTGAAATATTGTAAATGCGCAATCCCCATAGTTTTGAAAGCTTTCCAATGATCTTCTGATCGGGATAAAATTGTTCCACATATTTCATTAAAAGCAAAGTCTCAAACCCAGATCTAAGCCAGTGCTCTTTTCTTGGATTCAATACTAACAGTTGATCTACATGTAACTGAATTAAATTTTTTGCGATAGTTAACTCATATTCGAATTGTTTTGAAAAAGGGGTTAAAAAATCGGGCAGAATATTGAGACCATAAATAGGCGTTTTTTTAGTATCTATTTCTGATAGTAATAGTTTTGAGTGCGGATAGGACAAAAGTTCAGTGTTTAGAAACTGAATAACTTTGTCAAACACCAATACTTGACCAATATCATTTATATTTTTATTGTGATAATTGGTTACAATTTCTAGGGAATCTATTTGGATACTTTTAAATGCAGTCTTTGTAATAAACAATCTGCTATCAGTACGGTTTTTTCCAAAAAACTGGTAAGAAGCTCTTTTGTTTTTAACGGTTTTAGAGCTTAATTCTAATTCCGAAATGACATGATATTGATCTGAGACATTGAGATTCAGTTCGATCGTTGAATTCGGAGTATAGTAGTCTCCCAAATTCTTATTGCTAAACAGTTGCCATTGACTATTTTCATAAACAACAGGTGTAATGTACCAATAATTTAAAGCAAATTCTTGATTCTTATTCACACCATACGCTGTAAATTTATCATTTTGAACGATTAGTGAATAGTCAAAATTTAGAACGGTTGTTGTATTGGGATAAATAGGCTTAGTAAGTGAAACTTCAAGTATGTCACTTTGGTTATTTAGATATTGATATTCTATTGCATTGAATTCAGAATCTTGGATCGATTCGATTTGAGTATAGCCACGATCTTTTGATTTTGCTGTAAACAAATTATCTTCAAACTCTTCAATAAATCGAGTTGCGAGGGGCGTAGTTGAGCTGCTAAAACTAGACGTCCAATCATTGAAATACAGCACTTTTAAAGTATCATTAGAGGTGTTGTGATACTCAATTTTCTGTTTGATGTGAACTGTTTTTACTTCAGGTGAAATATTAGCCTCAATTTGAATAGAATGTTGAGACCATGACAAGTTTCCACTTGAGTAGATAATGAAAATTAGGAAAGTTTTAAATAGATAGTTTAAATTCAATGTTCTGAAATTGATCTCAAATATTGTTCTACAAATAAAGGGCTACACAATATAAAATTAGTTTCTAGAAATTCGGACTCAATTCATACTCTTTATAAAAGTTATTGAGGATGGCGATGACTTCTTCTGAAGTATCAACCACATGAATTAAATCTAAATCTTTGGCACTAATTGTTTCAAATCGTTCTAAGAGTGTGGCTTTAATCCAAACAAGTAGTCCTTCCCAAAAAGTAGATCCAACTAATATAACTGGAAACTTTTCAATTTTTTTAGTTTGGATTAAAGTGATCGCTTCAAACAATTCATCTAATGTTCCAAACCCACCAGGCATGACAACTATTCCTTGAGAATATTTAACAAACATAACTTTTCTTACAAAGAAATAATCAAAATCTAAACTCTTATCACGATCGATGTAAGGATTGTTATGTTGCTCGAAAGGCAAATCAATATTAAGGCCAACCGAGGTTCCACCGGCCAAATGGGCCCCTTTATTTCCAGCTTCCATAATTCCAGGCCCACCGCCAGTAATAACGCCGTAACCTGCTTCTACAATGGCACCAGCGACTTCGGTGGATAATTTATAATAGTTATCTTCTGTAGGAGTTCTTGCGGATCCAAATATGGAGACACATGGACCTATCTTGCTCATTTTTTCAAAGCCATTTACAAATTCTCCCATGATTTTAAAAATCGCCCAAGAGTCATTGGTTTTTATTGCATTCCATCCTTTATGTTTCTGTTCTGGTCCCATGTATCGTTTTTTTATAGCTCACTAATGTAATTCTTTTTTTAAAAATCTAGCGGTATGACTCAATTTGTTTTTAATAATAACTTCTGGAGTTCCTTTCGCAATGATCGCTCCGCCGCCGTTACCGCCTTCAGGACCAATATCTATTATATAATCAACCGTTTTGATCACATCCAAATTATGCTCGATAATAAGGACGGTATTTCCTTTATCAACTAAGGTGTTCAAAACACCCATCAATACACGAATATCTTCAAAATGAAGTCCAGTGGTCGGTTCATCTAAAATATAAATGGTGTTTCCAGTATCTCGTTTACTCAATTCTGTAGCCAATTTAATTCGTTGCGCTTCTCCGCCTGAGAGGGTTGTGCTTTGTTGACCGAGTGTGATATACCCCAATCCAACATCTTTAATGGTTTTTAATTTTCTAAATATTTTTGGAATATGTTCAAAAAAATCAACACCTTCATCAATCGTCATATTTAAAACATCGCTAATCGATTTTCCTTTGTATCGAATTTCTAACGTCTCTCTATTAAAACGCTTTCCTTGACAGGATTCACATTCGACATACACTTCTGGTAAAAAGTTCATTTCAATCACTCGTAGACCACCTCCTTTACATGTTTCACATCGACCGCCAACCACATTAAAACTGAAACGTCCTAATTTATATCCTCGAATCATTGCTTCGGGTATTTTCGCAAATAAAGCTCGAATTTCCCCAAACACACCTGTATAAGTTGCAGGATTGCTTCGAGGTGTTCGCCCGATAGGCGATTGATTAATGTCAATTACTTTGTCTAAATGTTCTAATCCCTTGATAGATGTATGGGGCATTGGTTCCATGACTCCATGAAAATAATAATTATTTAAAATTGGGTAAAGGGTTTCATTTATCAAGGTTGATTTTCCACTTCCTGAAACTCCCGTAATTCCAATCATTTTGGCCAATGGAAGTTTGATGGATACGTTTTTAAGATTATTTCCTGTACAACCTTTTAATTCTAAAAATTTCCCATTTCCCGCACGGCGTTTTTTAGGCACTTCAATTTGTCGCACCCCACTCAAATAATCAGCAGTCATGGTATCACTATTTAATATCTGCTTTGGCGTGCCTTGACTTATAATTTCACCGCCATGTTTTCCGGCCATTGGACCAATATCGATCACATGGTCTGCTTGTTCAATCATGTCTTTATCGTGTTCTACCACTATGACCGAATTTCCAACATCTCTTAAAGCGATTAATGACTTGATTAGTTTTTCATTATCTCGTTGATGCAAGCCAATGCTGGGCTCATCTAAAATATATAAAACACCTACTAATTGAGATCCTATTTGTGTTGCCAAACGGATGCGTTGAGCTTCGCCACCAGAAAGTGATTTTGAACTCCGATTGATTGATAAATAATCCAATCCAACATCCAATAGAAATTGCAATCGGGTCGAAATTTCTTTTAAAATCTCTTTTGAAATTATGGTTTGACTTTCTGAAAGATTCTTTGGAAGCACCTTGAACCATTCGACTAAATCTATGACATCCATTTCGGAGAGTTCAGCGATGTTTTTACCGTTTATTTTGAAGTATAAAGATTCTTTTTTAAGCCGTGAACCTTTGCAAGTTGGACATTTAATTTTATCCATAAAACCCTTTGCCCAACGTTTAATAGAGGTCGAGTCGGTGTGCTTATATTGGCTTTCTATGAAATTAGCAATCCCCTCAAAATCAATACTGTAATTACGTACAACCCCTAATGTTTTGCTGTCGACCGAAAATTTATCTTTACCACCATATAAAATAATTTCTAAGGCTTCTTTTGGGATTTTTGATATGGGATCTGTAAGTTTAAAATTGTAGCACTGCGCAATGAGTTCTAACTGTTTAAAAATCCAAGAGTCCTTCTGATTTCCTTGAGGGGCGAGTCCGCCATTTTTTATAGACAACGCTGTATCAGGGATGATTTTATGTTTATTAACTTTATACAAGCTTCCAATTCCACTACAGTCGGGACAGGCGCCTTTTGGAGAATTAAATGAAAAGTTATTTGGCTCTGGGTTGGGATAGGAAATACCGGAAGTAGGACACATTAAATCTCGACTAAAAAAACGAACGTTTTTAGTCTCTTCATCAATAACCATTAATACATTTTCGCCGTGATGCATTGCCGTATTGATACTTTCACTCAATCGACTCATAGACTGCGTAGATTCATCAATTTTGAGTCGATCAATTACAATTTCAATATCATGCATTTTATAGCGATCGAGTTTCATTCCTTTGGTGATATCGACAATCACTCCATCGGTTCGAACCTTTACAAACCCTTGTTTAGCAATTTGTTCAAACAACTCTCGGTAATGTCCTTTACGAGAGCGGATTACAGGAGATAATATTGAGATTTGCTGCCCTTGAAAAGATTCTAAGATCAGTTCTTTAATTTGAGCATCGTTGTAGCTGACCATCTTTTCATTGGTATTATAGCTATAAGCATCACTTGCTCTTGCAAATAATAACCTTAAAAAATCATAAATTTCAGTAATGGTTCCAACCGTAGATCGCGGGGACTTACTTGTTGTTTTTTGCTCAATGGCAATGACGGGGGAAAGTCCATCAATTTTATCAACATCGGGGCGCTCTAAACTTCCTAAAAACTGACGTGCATAGGCAGAAAATGTTTCAATATATCGACGTTGTCCTTCCGCATAAATGGTATCAAAGGCGAGTGACGATTTTCCACTTCCAGAAAGCCCTGTAATCACCACCAATTGATCCCGTGGAATCTTAACATCAATATTCTTTAGATTGTGTACTCTGGCACCTTTTACTTCAATAAATTCATCAAACTTGCTCATAAATTTTTTCTGTACTCACTTAATTATTAGTCTTTAAAATATGTCAATACTTCCTTTACCTTCTCTAACAATAGTAATTTCCGTCCCATGGACTTCAATAACGGTAGAGGGTTGATTATCACCAAATCCACCGTCAATAACCAACTCTACTTTGGAGTTCCATTTTTCAAAAATCAATTCAGGATCGGTTGTGTATTCTAAAATTTCATCCTCATCATGAATCGAAGTGGATACGATCGGATTTCCTAACGCTCTTACAATTTCTAATGCAATCGGATCATCTGGAACTCGAATTCCAACCGTTTTCTTTTTCTTGAACGGATAAGGGAGTGAATTGGCACCTGGAAGAATAAAGGTATAAGGACCCGGGAGACTTCGTTTCAAAAGTTTAAAAATGGGCGTTTCAATTTGTGTGACATAATCACTTAAATTACTCAAATCGTGACAAATGAATGAAAAGTTTGAGCGTTCGAGTTTGACCCCTTTTATTTTCGCAATGCGTTCCAATGCTTTAACGTTCGTTATATCACAGCCCAATCCGTAGACTGTATCAGTAGGATAGATAATAAGTCCACCTTTCCGAAGCACATCAACCACTTTTTGAATGGCTTTTGGATTTGGATTTTCAGGATATATTTTCAGAAGTTCAGCCATGATAAATTCAAATTTTATGAAATAATTTCAAGTTTAGCAAAACGAAGTAACAGTTTTTTAACCCCTCCATTTTCAAATCTAATTTCAGCTTTTAGGTCCGCATTTTTTCCTTCAATATTTAAAACGTTGCCTTTTCCAAACCGTTGATGATTTACCACATCCCCCACAATTAATTTATTATCAAATAAGTTTGATGTGGCTTTGGTTTCGCTGACTTTCTTTAAGTTTTTAGGGGTCGAGATTTGAAATTTCTCTTGAACCTTTGGTTTTGTTTTCGGATACGAAGGTTTCTTATACCGCACTGTATTGGGGTCGACATCTCCAAAAATATCCGCACTTAACATGGGATTGAAACGGCGTTCTTGTTTCGGAGTGACAATCTCTACATATTGCTCATCGATTTCTTCAATAAACCTGCTAGGTTCTGCATCGACCAATTTCCCCCAACGGTACCGAGAGAGTGCATACGTAAGATAGGCTTGTTTTTCTGCACGGGTTAAGGCCACATAAAATAAGCGTCGCTCTTCTTCCAATTCGCTACGGGTGCTCATACTCATTGCACTTGGAAATAAGTCTTCTTCCAATCCGACAATAAACACATATTCAAACTCCAATCCTTTAGCTAAATGAATGGTCATGAGTGCTACTTTGTCACTATCATCCCCTTCTTCATTGTCCAGATCTGTTGCCAACGCAACATCTTCTAAAAACTCAGCGAGAGATCCTGTTGAATCTGCTAATTCTTGCTGTTCTTCGACAAAATCTTTTATTCCGTTTAGTAATTCCTCAATGTTTTCCATTCGACCAATTCCTTCAGGAGTTCCATCTTTTTTAAATTCCTGAATTAGTCCACTAACTCTACATACATGTTCGGCCAAATCAAATGCAGTAGCCGTTTGGCTCATTACCTGAAAACTTTCAATCATTGTGGTGAAGTTTTGCAGTTTGGTTTTGGTGCCGCCATTGATATTGATTGGAAGTTCATGAAGCTGTTTTAGAACTTCAAAAATGGATTTATTATGTTCATTCGCAGAAATAATTAATCGATCGATGGTGGTTTGTCCAATTCCGCGTCCAGGAAAATTGATAATACGTTTGAGGGCTTCTTCATCAGATGGATTGATGATGAGGCGGAGATAGGAGAGGACATCTTTTATTTCTTTTCGTTGGTAAAAAGAAAGCCCACCATAAATCCGATATTCTAGGCCTCGTTTTCTCAAGGCGTCTTCAATGGAACGCGATTGCGCATTGGTACGATACAAAACTGCAAAGTCGCCATTCTTAGCTTGATTCTGCATTTTGTTTTCAAAGACGGTACTCGCCACATAACGGCCTTCATCACCATCGGTTAATGAGCGATTGACAATAATTTTTTTACCTTCCTCATTGGCCGTCCAAACGACTTTTTCTAATTTGGTTTGATTTTTTTCTATAATTGAATTCGCAGCGTTGACAATGTTTTTTGTGGAACGATAATTTTGCTCCAATCGAAACATTTTGACGTTGTCATAATCTTTTTGGAAATTTAAGATATTGTTGATATTCGCGCCTCGAAATGCATAAATACTCTGGGCATCATCCCCAACAACACAAATGTTTTGAAAACGATCGGAAAGCGCTCTCACAATTAAATATTGAGAATGGTTTGTATCTTGATACTCATCGACTAATATATACCGAAATCGGTCTTGATATTTAGCTAATACTTCTGGAAAACGCGTTAATAATTCATTGGTTTTAAGCAATAAATCATCAAAATCCATCGCACCTGCTTTGAAGCATCTAGATACATATTCTTTATAAATTTCCCCCATTTCTGGTCGCTTGGACATCACATCTGCTTCCTTTAGATCGGGATTTTGAAAATAGGCTTTCACAGTGATTAAACTGTTTTTATAAGATGAAATTCGCGATTGGACTTGTTTGTATTTATAGATGTCTTTATCTAACTTTTTTTCTTTTATAATGGAAGAAATCAGACGTTGCGAATCTTGGGTGTCATAAATCGTAAAATTTGAAGGGTAGCCCAATCGATCTGCTTCAATACGCAATATTTTCGCAAACACCGAGTGAAAGGTCCCCATCCACAAATTTTTGGCTTCACTATCGCCTACAATGGTCGAAATTCGTGTTTTCATTTCACGAGCGGCCTTGTTGGTAAAGGTCAGTGATAAAATATTAAAGGGATCGATGCCTTCGCTCATCAAATAGGCAATACGATAGGTGAGGACTCTGGTTTTTCCAGATCCTGCGCCGGCAATGACAATCATGGGCCCTTCCTTTTGAAGGGTAGGTGCCAATTGAGCTTCGTTAAGTTGACTTAAATACTGTTTCAAATTTTGTTTTTTCTAAGATGTGAAATTAAGTAATGTAATTCGTATTTTTAAGGCGAATTCAGATAAATTATAAACAATTTATTAATGTTTATTTTGAAGGAATAATTAAATTGTAAGCCACGAAATTTTGTGTGTATATTGTTGAAAATTATTAACTTGGCATTTATTAATCAACACCTAATTTAGTTAGATGAAAACAGAGTTTTTTAGTCTTTTAATGTATTGTATTCCTGCAGTTTTAACTGGAGTCATCGCTTATTTATTTTTCAAAGAATACACCAATAACGAAAACAAACGTCGTCATTATATCCTTCATAAATCACTTCAAAAGGAAATACTTCCCGTGAAGCTCCAGGCCTATGAACGGTTGACCTTATTTTTAGAACGCATGGCACCCAATAATTTATTGATTAGAATTCACCCTATTTCTCAGAGAAAGGAAGACTATGAGCAGTTATTGATTCAAAATATTGAACAAGAATTTGAACATAATTTAGCCCAACAAATTTATTTAACTGATGAATGTTGGAACATCATTATAACCGCCAAAAACACCACCATTCAACTGATAAGAACCTGTGATAGCTCAAATACGACCATGACAGCTGATCAGTTTCGTGAACTCATTCTTACAAAATCCTTAGATTCTCCATCAGCTAGTAGTGCCGCATTGGCGTATTTAAAAAATGAAGTTCATAATTTACTAACGTATTAAAGTGGATTAATTAATGCAAAACACATTACTTCAAACCCCCATAGATTACCTCAAAGGAGTGGGGCCGAGTCGTGCTGAAGTATTGCGTAAAGAATTGGGGATTCAAACCTATCAAGATCTCATTCATTTGTTTCCGAATCGTTACATTGACCGCACTCGGTTTTATAAAGTTTCGGAACTCCAAGCCTCTAATGCTGAAATTCAAATTGTGGGTCAGATTACAGGGTTCAAAGAAATTGGCCAGAAGCGTGGCAAACGCCTCGTTGCTACTTTTAGAGACGATACTGGGTATTTAGAGTTGGTTTGGTTTAGAGGCCATAAATGGATTCGAGAACAACTAAAAACACATACCGATTATGTAATTTTTGGAAAAATCAATTTGTTTAATGGAGTGTTTAGCATACCACATCCCGACATTGAACTCAAAACCGAATATGATAAAGGTCTTTCTAAAGCCATTCAACCCATTTATCCATCGACCGAAAAATTATCGAATCGTGGGATTTCAAACCGTGTGGTTTGTAAGATGATGGAGCAACTCTTTTTACAGTTGAATGGGCGTTTTGAAGAATCACTGTCATCAGAAATCATAGCACATCAAAAACTAATTTCTAAAAGTGAAGCCCTCTTAAATATTCATTTTCCAAAAACTCAACACTTACTAAGTCTTTCTCAATTTCGATTGAAATTTGAAGAACTATTTTACATTCAATTGCAGTTGATTCTAAAAAATATCATTCATAAATCTAAGATTAAAGGCTATCGATTTGAGACTGTTGGGTCATATTTTAATACGTTTTATAAAGATCATCTACCCTTCGAATTGACCAATGCTCAAAAACGAGTGTTAAAAGAAATTCGAATTGATATGGGAAGCAACGCGCAAATGAATCGGTTGTTACAAGGCGATGTTGGCTCTGGGAAAACCATTGTAGCCCTGATGTCGATGCTGATTGCGATTGACAATAATTTTCAAGCCGTCTTGATGGCACCAACCGAAATTTTGTCTATTCAACATTACAACGGTCTGAAACCATTTTGTGATTCTATCGGCGTTACAATTGCCTTACTCACTGGATCGAGTAAAACGGCCGCCCGACGCGTTATTCATGAAAACCTAGAATCGGGGACTTTGCAAATTCTTGTTGGGACACACGCTCTTTTAGAAGATAAAGTTAAATTTAAAAACCTTGGGTTGGCAATTATCGACGAACAACACCGTTTTGGTGTGGCACAACGCAGTAAACTTTGGAAAAAGAATGTCTCTCCGCCCCATATTTTGGTGATGACTGCTACACCGATTCCACGCACCTTAGCGATGTCGGTATATGGCGATTTAGATATCTCTGTGATTGATGAATTACCTGCAGGTAGAAAAACAATTAAAACAGTGCATCGGTACGATAGTAATCGACTCAAAGTCATTGGTTTTATTAGAGATGAAGTTGCCAAAGGCCGACAAATATATATTGTGTATCCACTCATCAACGAAAGTGAAACCTTAGATTTTAAGGATTTAATGGATGGCTATGAAGGAATTGTTCGTGATTTTCCCATGCCAAACTATCAAGTTTCAATGGTACATGGTCAAATGAAACCTGCTGATAAGGAATTTGAGATGGAACGCTTTATCAAAGGAAAAACTCAAATTATGGTAGCTACCACGGTTATTGAAGTGGGCGTTAATGTACCCAATGCGTCGGTCATGATTATTGAAAGTGCCGAACGTTTTGGACTGTCTCAACTGCACCAATTGAGAGGACGCGTTGGACGTGGAAGTGAACAGAGTTATTGTATTTTAATGACCAGTCACAAGCTAGGTGAGAATAGTAAAACCCGAATGCAAACCATGGTCCGTACAAGTGATGGTTTTGAAATCGCCGAAGTAGATCTCCGACTCCGAGGGCCAGGCGATATGATGGGTACCCAACAAAGTGGGGTTTTAGATTTAAAAATCGCCAATATTGTAAAAGATAAAGACATCTTGTCTTTAGCTCGTCATTGGGCAAAAAAAGTACTCGTTGCAGATCCGAAATTAGCGGAAGTCAAGCACCAACCAATTGCGCAAACCTACATCAAAATGGGGAAGTATAAGAATATCTGGAATTATATTAGCTAAGCTAGTTAATAAGATAAAAAGTTTTTACTAAGCGTTTGAAGGTCATTAATAACCAACTTAAAGTCTGCTTCAAATAAGGTGTAAAATTCTTTTAATTCTCGGCCTGCTGTATCCATTCCTGATCTGTTTTTTGTACGCCGATTCATCCCTGCCAAAACTCGGTCAATGCCATCGAGATCTGCATAAATTAATAGCCAGTTTCCTTCCATCATTATAGGGGCCATTTTTTGAATGTTTTTGGGAAGTATATCAAAATTATCACGCAATAATTTATAAAACGATTGAATATAATCTTCTAATGGAATGTCTGAGTAATCAGACCAATTTTTAGCTAAAAAATGATCGTAAAATATATCCACAATGATTCCTGAATAATGACCATAATTTTCATGAAGGCGTTTGGTACTTTTTCTAAATGCTAGATGGGCATCTGTGGTAGAATCTATTTGTCGGTGTAATAAAATTCCTTTTTGAATTTCAGCAGAGTAGGAGGTGTATTTCTTGCCTTTAATGCTGTCCGCAATAAAGTTTCCAATCATAATATCGGGTTGTTCTCCAGAAAGAAAAATATGAGCTAAGTAATTCATAGGGCAATATTATGAATACATTTTAATATAATTGATTTGAAATCTTATATTTGTGAAAACTTATTATATAAATGACATTAATTAAATCTATATCTGGAATTCGAGGGACCATAGGCGGTACTGTTGGTGATAATTTAACACCTATTGACACGGTAAAATTTGCCGCTGCTTATGGAACGTGGATTAAAGAGCAACGCTCTAAAGAAAATTATCGAGTGGTGGTTGGAAGAGACGCCAGAATTTCTGGGGCAATGGTTCAGAATTTAGTTATGAATACACTTATTGGAATGGGCATCGATGTGATAGATTTAGATCTATCAACCACGCCAACTGTTGAAATTGCGGTTCCTTTAGAACATGCGGATGGCGGTATTATCTTAACGGCGAGTCATAATCCAAAGCAATGGAATGCCTTAAAGCTTTTAGATCAAAATGGCGAATTTTTAAATGCCGAACACAGTCAACGAGTTTTAGATATTGCAGCAGCAGATTCTATGGAATTTGTGGATGTTGATGACTTAGGAGCAATCACGATCAATCAAGCGTATTTTGATATCCATATTGATGAAGTTTTAGATTTAGAATTGGTGAATGTGAAAGCCATTGCAGATGGTAAATTTAAAGTCGTGGTAGATGCTGTTAATTCAACGGGGGGTATTGCAATCCCGCTTCTTTTAGAGCGATTGGGAGTTGAAACCGTTAAACTCCATTGCGAACCAAATGGACAGTTTCCTCATAATCCAGAACCGCTCAAACAACATTTAACAGATTTATCTGAGAAAGTCGTTTCTACAAATGCTGACTTCGGAATTGCCGTCGATCCAGATGTGGATCGCTTGGCTTTTATGGATGAAAAAGGAATTATGTTTGGAGAAGAATATACCCTTGTCGCTTGTGCAGATTATATTTTAAGTCAAAAACCTGGAAATACAGTGAGTAATTTGAGTTCTACACGAGCTTTAAGAGACGTGACTGAAAAACATGGCGGAACATATACCGCAAGTGCTGTTGGCGAAGTAAATGTTGTCAATGCAATGAAAGCCAACAAAGCCGTTATTGGAGGCGAAGGTAATGGCGGGATTATTTATCCGGAGTCCCATTATGGACGCGATGCTTTAGTGGGGGTAGCCCTATTTTTGAGTTTATTAGCAGAACGAAAAATGGCGGTCAGCGAACTTAGAGCAAGCTATCCGTCTTATTTTATGAGTAAGAAAAAAATTGATTTAAATCCTTCGATTGATGTGGATGCTATTTTAGTGGCAATGGAAGCTAAATATGCACATGAGCAAATTTCTACCATTGACGGCGTAAAAATTGATTTTCCAACCGAATGGGTGCATTTAAGAAAAAGTAATACCGAAGCAATTATTAGAATCTATACAGAAGCGCCGTCTCAAAGTGCTGCAGATCAGTTAGCGGATAAAATTATTTCAGAAATTAAAGCAATCGCCGGGATTTGATGTCAATTTTAAATTGCATTTTTTAAAGGGGTATCCTCTTCAAGGAGGTTATTATAATACAAATCAAGTTGTTTTTTTTGATGCTTCAAACTTGTGATACTCACTGTTTGAAGGCCAAATTCTTTCTTTAAAAATACAGAGTTATTAACCGGTTGTGCTATTTTTTCATGAAAACTAATCAAGTCTATCCACTGATAAAAATTGTTCAAAGAACTCTTAAAATCATTTTTTAAGCTTTGTTTTTTTGCTTCGTTATAAAGAGTGTTAGAACTCCAAATTTGGGGTTTAGTCGCATCCAATGTCTTGTTGATTAAATGAACTCCATCCCAATGGAAGCTTTCTAGTCTTGGAACCTCTAAAAAACAAACTTTTATCAATTGAAAAGGCGCTATTTTAGCTAAAGTTGATTTTGAAAGAATCGTCTGATCATTTAAAAGTAATTGTATAGGAAGTTGTCCACGGCTAATTTTAAGATTCGGATCTGGTTCAGTTCCTGTTGCATTTAGCAGGCAGACCAATTGTTTTTTTTTGGGAGCGACAGCAAACCATGTGCCACCATGCTCTATATCTTTTGGATAAATTAAAGGGGTAGAGTGTTGATACGTGGTTGGCTCTAATGTTTTTCGTTGGTATTTTTCATCTCGGTTACTTGTAAAAATAAAACCCTCAGAATTCGGAAAAAACGTTACGATGCACATTGGCTACGGTATATTTGTGTTGAAAAAGCAACCCCAAAATTAGAGTCAATAAAATGAATCAGATTTTGTTCTAAAAGGGCTATTTTAATAAGACTTTGATGATGAATACAATGGTCCATACAATAGATCAATTCTCTAAAAAAGGAGGTTTCAATTCTAAGATTATTTTCTTTTTCATCTTACATACAATTTTTCATAAACATTGGTTTATCATCTTGAGCTTCTAGTTGAGTCAACGTACTTATTAATGTATCAATAGTCGCAATTCCAAAACCAATATCTATTTCAAGTTGCTTATCCCTTTTACGGACATCATAATTTACGTTTTTAGTTCCTTTTTGGGAAAGACAGCATAAATAAAATTCAATAATATGTCTAAAATGTTCTCCAATAGACCCTCCAAAGAGGGTTTTGTTTTTATGACAAAAAGAATCTTCATCCATTTGAATTAATAAATCTTTTAGATCTTGTAATACTTTTTTATGTGGGATTATGTTCATGTATAGGAAATTTGGGATGCTCTTTTATTACTCAATACCTTTCGGGCACCTCTAATAAATTCAAAAAGAGAGAGTGTTTGACTTTGATTATTTAGTTTATGTTGACTGAGTTGATAAATGATATGCATGTGTTTGAAAATAGTTTGGTATGCATTCCAAATAGAAAAACTAGGATCATAAATATGAATGGGTTCAGAATTCACACCATTAATTTCCAATATTTTTATTCCAGTTTTAGTTTTGAAAGAATTCCATTTTTTAATTTTTAAATCGATACGACCATAATCAAAATCGGGGATATGCTGTACGCAATTTACCACCCATTCTAACATTTCTGTTGAGTAATGAGATCGTGCATCTAAAAATGTTGTGCCACGGTTATGATTACCAATAGGCTCAATAAGTATCGCTTCTCCTTTTGGGATGATTTGATTCCATTGTGTTTCGAAACGCTCTTTTAGAATTGTTTTCCGATGTGCAATCCGGTGGTTTGCATCCACAAGCGCTTCCAAAGTACGCGTTCCATCTCCAAACAGTTTACAGAACTCTTTTGAACCGATAGAGCTTATTTGGGGATTTCCATTGGGATCCCAGTAAAATAGAATTCCAAGTTCAATAGGGTAGTCAATGTATTCTTGAATTAATACAGTTTGATGAACGTTCATTAAATATGATTTTAACTCATCTAGTGAAGCAATTTTTTCAACATCTTTACCACGTTCTCCCATATCTGGTTTTACAATCAAAGGGAACTCCAATTTTAAAAAATCAAGTTGACTCTTGATCGATTCAAAATCATTTAAATCTGATACAAGCATTGTAATTGGTTTCCACAAATCAGGGATTGTTTTTAAATAATGTTGCTTAGAACTCAAAAATGCGCCTCCAAATTTCATACATGGATTTAATACAGAAAAATAAACCCATCGTCTCGATTTGATGGCTAAATAGAAATAATAGATGTAAGCTGGAAAATAAAAAATCCAATAAGGCCAAAACTCATAATACCACAGTCGTTTCCATTTCATTCTAAATCGATTTTTTTTTGAAAACCTCTTTTGATATCAATTGCCCAAATGTGTATTGTTTATCGGTACTGTAGAGAATTAGACTAATAATACTTAAAATAAATGCGATCACAGCCATCATAAATAACTGACCATTATCTGAATTGCCATTCCACGTGACAACGATACCTAAAGGAGTGAACAAATGCGCCCCTAACGCCCCGATCATGAGTCCAGCTGATCCAAATAGGGCACTAATTTTTGTTTTTGGTAGCAGAAGTGCAATTCCAACAATTAATTCAAAAAAACCTAACATAAGTTGTCCCCATGGCTCCACACCAAGGGTTGTAAAAATATGAACGGCTTCAGGATGACCACTGAACTTAAAGTATAGTGATTGTATCAAAATAATAGCTACAATTAAACGTAGTACAAAATTTATTTTTGGTAACATAAGCGTAGGATTTTAGTTGTTCAGCCATTGATTCCAATTTTGATTGGCTTCTAATTTGAGGGGTGTGTTTTTTTTCATCCACTTCTTTTTGGTGTCTGTAAAAGTAGTTTTATAAAAAAGGTATAGTTTTTTATCTTCAATACTATAGGATTCGGGGTTGATTTCTACTTTTTCTCCGTTGTACCCCATAGCATAGGCACACCAGCCGCCATATTGTGGTACATAACAACTTGGATTCATTTCAAAAAGTTCCTTGTTTGATTGATTTTTGAATTGATAAATAGCATCTTTGTATTCCACCTGAAAATTTGGATTTCCAGCAATAGGAGTGTTATTAAAGTACTCCACAACATCATATCCAGATGCAGCACGTTTTTTACTGTCTAAATTTTGCTGTGCAAACGCACCATGTATTGTAATGAAAAAAATAAAGAAAGAACCAAAAAAGAGGTAAGTAGGCAATTGTTTTCGCATGATGTTTGATTTGGGATCAACACAAATATAATATTTTATATGCTAATGGCTTAGAAAAGCGAAAAAAGATACATAAATTTAGGTATTTCGATGTTTCCAACGTTTATGCGTCCAAAGATAGTACTCTGGTGCCTCGTGAATTTGAGTTTCGACACGTTTTAGAAATTTATCAGTGATTTCATAGTCCTTAAACGAGCTAGGGTCTTCAGCTAAGGTTTCAAAGGTCGCTTCATAATAGCCTCTTTTTTTGCGTTTCACTGAAAAAAAAACGACAGGCATATCTAGTTTTTTTGCAAGCATTTCAGCCCCTGTATGAACGGGTACATTAATTCCCATAAAATCATTCCAATGTCGAGCTTTGTCTTTTTTTGGAGATTGGTCAGATGCAAATCCATTTAGAGATAGAATGCCATTTTTTTTAGCATCCTCAAGCACCGAAAATGTTTCCTTTGTGGTAATTAAATAACTGTTGTAGCGTGCACGAATCGATTTTACTAAGCGGTCAAAATACTTATTTTGAAGACGTTTATAAATGCCATAACCACGGTGACTCGTGTAGGTTTGGAGAATAAAAATCCATTCCCAGCTTCCATAATGAGCACACATCAAAACAATACTTTTGTTTTGTTTTTCAAAGTCTTTGATAATCTCAATGTTTTGGAAGGTAAAACGTGCTTTCATGGATTCTTTAGAAATAGTCATCGATTTAATCGATTCCAAAATCATATCGCATAAATGGTGATAAAATTTTCTTGTAATTATTTTAACTTCTAAATCTGATTTCTCAGGGAATACCAGTTTTAAATTCTCTTTTACGGTTTTGGTTCTATATCCAAAAACATGGTATATCAAAACGTATAATGCATCAGATACCGCATATAATAGCCGAAACGGAAGGAGGGAGACCAGCCGCAAAATTGGGTAAATTAAAATGTACGCTAATAATTGCATTTAGAAATATTAAATTTACTTTCGCAAAGATATAGTTTATTTAATATGTAACCCTTATGAACATTAGTATTTATACCCTGATTATTATTGTTATTAACGTGCTTTGCTCCTTAAAAGGGTTTAAAGATCACTCTTTCTTTGAAACATATAAATTTAATGTTGGCGGCATCAATCGTGGTGAGCAACTTCGTATGTTGGTCTCTGGCTTTCTACATGTGGACTTGCAACATTTGTTGTTTAATATGCTAACACTCTATTTCTTTGCGGATATTGTTTTAGCAAGCGTCGGGCCGTTTTATTTCTTTTTGATTTATTTTGGGAGTTTGATTTTTGGAAATTTGTTATCCTATCACTTTCATAAAAACGAATCTTACTACTCAGCGGTTGGTGCTAGTGGCGCCGTGACTGGGATTCTATATGCAGCAATTTTATTATATCCTGGTATGAAAATGTATTTATATTTTATTCCGATCCCAATTCCTTCTTATGTTGTGGGCGTTGGTTACATGTTATATTCCATATATGGGATAAAGTCACGCCAAGGTAATATCGGACATGATGCACATTTTGGGGGGGCGATTGGCGGCTATATTATTACGTTACTAATCGCACCTCAAGTTATAGAATCGCATTTATGGATGGTTTTCGTTCTGGCAGTTCCAATTGTGATTTTATTTTTTATGCATTACACAAAACGCATTTAGAATACCATAAACTATTTTTTTCACTCCTTTTCTGGTATTCGGTTGGATAGAATAATTAAAGTTGTGACGCCTACAATAACCAATCCACTCACCACATATAGTTGAGTTTGTTGGTCTATGTTTAATAGTGCTAAAATAAGACTAGAAAACAGGACGCTTAACCCTGTTAAAACCAGATATTTTCGTGTGATGCTTGTTAGTTTTTCCACATCAATTTTATCTTTCTTTTCTTTAGGAAGTGTGTTGTATCCTGCGATTAAATCAGGATGATTCTTAACAGCTATTCCTGTTACAATTAAAATAATCCCTGTGATTAAACTCCCATACATCATATTAAAACTATTTATCTCATCGTAAATTTAATAATTCAACGACACTAAAAATAATATATTTATGTAAATTTGAATGTGATTATAAAATTATGGAAAAAGATTTAGGAAATTACCGTAAATCCTATGAAAAGGGCGCCTTGTTAGAGACATCTATTTCAGAAAACCCAATGGAAGTATTTCAGAAGTGGTTTCATGAAGTTGATACTCATTTTCAAGAAGATGAAACCAATGCTATGACTATTTCAACAATTGGAACCGATGGCTTTCCTAAAAACAGAGTAGTTCTTTTAAAAAAGTATACGTATGAAGGTTTTATCTTTTATACGAATTACGAAAGCGAAAAAGGAAAAGCTATTGCAGCCAATCCAAATGTGTGTGTTTCATTTCATTGGGCGGCCGCAGAGCGACAAGTAATTATTAAAGGACGTGCAGAAAAAATCGCAGATAACTTAAGTGATGGTTACTTTGAATCTAGACCTAAAGGGAGTCAACTTGGAGCCATTGCATCTCAACAAAGTTCGGTGATTGAAAGTAGAGATGTTTTGGAATCAAAATTGAAATCCTTAGAGTCAGAATACAAAAACAAAGAAATTTTGCGCCCAAAATTTTGGGGTGGATTTATGATCAAACCTATTGAAATTGAATTTTGGCAGGGCAGAGCTAACCGCCTTCATGATCGCATTCGATACCAATTACAAACAGATTTTTCCTGGAAAATGGATCGTTTATCGCCTTAATTTCCTATGAAATCAATCACCTTTATAAGGCATGCCAAATCGTCCTGGGAGTTTCAACTTCCAGATGAAAAACGACCTTTAAATAAACGTGGTTTATTTGATTCAGAATTTATGTCCTCCTTAGATATTGTAAAGTCTTTCAAACCCGAAGCCGTCTTTTGTAGTACCGCAAAACGAACTCGAGAAACCTGTCGAGCTTTTATTAAAAATGCTGTTTTTGAGGAATCAATGGTGTCATATTCAGATCAATTATATGATTTTAGTGGTGCTTATTTAGAGGCCTTTATCAAAGAAATTGACCCTAGGTTTTCTAAGGTGATTATTTTTGGGCATAACAATGCATTAACTACTCTAGTTAATCAAATAGGAGATGCTAGTATTGATAATATTCCAACTTGCGGCATTGTAAAACTTAATTTCAATACAGATTCATGGGGCGGTTGTACTAACGGAATTTTAGAATATAAGTTATTTCCAAAAAATCTTACTCCGTAAATTGATTAAACTAGCCGTGAATGGTTTCGCTTATGCTTAAGGACTTCATGATGGTTGCTTCATAGTCAAGCAAGGCTTCCCATTTTTGGTCCACATCTTCTCGTTCGCCATACTGTCTTGCAAAACCTAAAAAGGAAGTGTAATGATTTGCCTCACTAATCATGAGAGTTCTGTAAAATTTAGCCAATTTCTTGTCCTCTAAATGTTCTGATAAGAGTCTAAATCGTTCACAACTTCTGGCTTCAATTAAAGCGGCATATAACAAGCGATGTACCAATTGGGTTGTGCGACTTCCACCTTTAGGAAAAAATTGTAACAGGCGGGATACATAGGCGTCTTTTCGGTCGCGACCGAGGACAAATCCACGTTCTAATAATATATCATGAACCATTTTAAAATGACTCATTTCTTCTTCCACTAAAGCAATCATTTCTTGAACCAATTCGGTATATTCTGGAAAACTCACAATAAGAGAAATGGCAGTACTCGCCGCTTTCTGCTCACAAAAAGCATGATCTGATAAAATTTGTTCTAAATTTTTCTCAGCGATGTTCACCCATCTCGGGTCGGAAGGTAATTTTAATCCAAGCATAACTTATAAATCTAAATCAAATGTTTTACGCAAAAGTTCGATGTGTTGGTTTTTTTCAACTAATTTTTGATACTTATCTTCTGAAGTGTAAGCGTATTGTTTTTCAAGTTTTTCATTGACATGAATATCTAGAACAATCGAAAAATTATTGACTGCCTTTCGCAAGTACTGTAATAAATCGAATTGCTGGCGTTCAACTTCAATTTTATTGGTGGTATTTGGAAATTCTAATCGAATGGTATTTCCATTGATGAGTTTTGGTGTGTCAATTTGAAGTATTGCCGCAAGGTTGTATTTGCCATCTGTTTCCAATTTAGTGACAAAGATATTCCAAAATTTCAAAAGTGTTTCTTCGGTAAACGGATCATTTGGCAAGTCTTCTTCATCAACCTTGACATCCATGAGCTTAATTTGATGCTCTTTTTTCTTTCGAATACTACTCAACGACAATCCCGAAGAAGGTCTTTGTGTGCTTTGAATGATGGGTATAGGAAGTTCTTTTTTTAGATACGTTTCTTTTGGTTCTTCAACTTTTTCAACAACCGACTGGGTTTCCTTCGTTTGTTTTTTGGTTGAATTTTCTGGAGTTGTAACAGGACGTTTTACTTTGACTTCAGATATTCTTTTAGACCTAAAGTAGGACGCAGGAATTATGAATCCACTAGGCTTTTTTTTTTCTCCATCAAAAGTGATAGAGGC
>ERZ1047472.1057-NODE-1057-length-22202-cov-6.145799_pt1 | contig 22202 bp, 19 predicted proteins | sample MGYA00383095_ERZ1047472 | MGnify/ENA primary metagenome ERZ1047472 (study PRJEB29581, sample SAMEA5548365) | metagenome | biome: marine; feature: coastal; material: water | depth 1 m | study: Short-term variability in the microbial, nano- and picoplankton... | reverse complement strand
CCACACTAACTAGTTGGATAATAATAACTTTGCAAGCTTTAAGTTAATTTAGCTATTAAAATTTTATAAAATCAAAAAAATGTCCTTGCCTGCCTTCTTCCAATGCCTTTTCTAAATATCTCGTTTCAGGCCAATCTTTATGGCGCTCCATCCAATCTTTTCTTTCAGACACACGCCATTCAAAACCACCATGCCTTTTAATTCTCGTGAGTACCCAGTCTACATAATCCGGAATATCACTTCCAAACCTAAGTGTGCCTTTCTCCTTAATTACGCGGTAAAGGTCAGAAAGTAATTTTTCATTTATAAGCCTACGCTTGTTATGTCTTTTTTTTTGCCAAGGGTCTGGGAAAAGTATAAAAACTCGATTTAAACTATTGTCAGGCAATAAATTAATTACATCCCTTGCGTCACCCCTATACAATAAAATATTTATGAGTCCTTGATCAACAACCCCCTTAACAGCCTTTGCTACGCCATTTAAAAAAGGCTCAACGCCTATTATTGTGACATCAGGGTTATTTTTTGCCTGCCATAAAATATGTTCAGCACCCCCAAATCCAATTTCTAACCAAACTTCTCCCTTAATATTAATTAGAGGATTTTTTGCTTCTATTACTAATTTACTAATATCAATCTTGGGGTACTCTTTTTCCATGAGTATTTTTTGATTAGGACTTAAAGGCTTTCCCTTAGATCTACCGAAAGTCCTCAGGGGTTTTAAAATATTTTCTTTCATTCTTTCATCTCAATTAAGGAATTTTTTTAACATGATAGACAATTTATGTTTTTGTATTTTTGTGTTTTTTATAACCGAGAATGAAACCAGCATTGCTATCAAAAGGTTTATTGAAACTAAGACATAGTTTATATAGGTGGAAAAGAATGTTTTTGACTTCGGCTTTGGTAGTTTAACATCTAAAAACCCAGTTTCTTTAGGTCCTATATATTGCTCATAATGACCTAATGGACTTATAATTCCAGAGACACCATTAGCGGCAGCACGAACAACCGGAATGCCTTCCTCAATGGCTCTATATGCTGCCATATTAGAGTGCTGAAATGGTCCAAAACTGTTTCCAAACCACGCATCGTTAGATTGATTAAGAATCCATTGCGGGCGCTTTTTATTTTTTGGGTACGGCGTAAAACCTGAGAAAATTATTTCATAGCAAATTTGAGCGCTTAAAACCGGTAAACCAGGAAACACGATATTTTGCTTTTTCAGGGCCGAAGAGATGGACAACAGCGATGTTGAGATAACAGGCACTTTTCTAATTTCCATCCATTTACCTCCAGGAATAAATTCACCAAATGGAACTAAGCGTACCTTATCATTAAACGCTGCCAATGAGGGACTACCTGTTTCATCAAACGTAATAGCAGCCGATGTATTATAATAATAATCAATTGAGCCACTTGATTTCGACGAAGGGCGTAATTCATGCCGTAAAGAATTCAAAAGCCAAACAGGTAGTTTTTTTGTTCTTTGGGCTAAGTATAGTCCCATTGTGGAAAGTAAGCTCTCGTCTTCAAGGGCAAGACCACTAACCGCACCCTCTGGCCAAACTATATGTGTAATATTTTCGACTCCAGGTGATATAGATTCTGATAAATATTTTTTTGTAATTTCAACTGCTTTTAAAGGCTCAAATTTATCTTTTTGTTCGAATTTAATCTGAACAATCCTTAATTTTACATTCCCAACGTATTCAGAGGTATGATTTTTTATCCGCACAGATCCTATGGAAAATACAGTTCCAGTCGTTATGGTAAAAATAACCAAACTCTGCCACTTTAAATTTGTAAAAATAAAAATAAATAATAGGTAACCCAAGCTTAATACAAAAAAAGTTAAACCATAAATTCCCCATACAGAAGCGGATTGAGAAATTGGGCCGCCCGCCTCAAAGATATATCCCAATAAATTCCACGGTAAGCCTCCAAATATAGTTCCACGCGTAAATTCTGCTAAAAAGAATAAGGAAACAAAAGCCAAATAATCAACAAGATAATTTTTTTGAATTCTGCAAAACAAATTTCCAGCTAAGCCCCAAAAAGAAGCTAATATTAAACTTAGGGCTATAACCATAAGCGGCATAATTGGTATGAATTCTGGCCCCCGGGCTATAAAAGCAGAACCAATCCAATAGGTGCCCGAAATAAAATATCCAAAAGCAAAACAAAAGCTATCACTAAACCCTAAAATATTTGGTTTATTTTTTTTTCTAGCTAATTTGAGCCTTGCGACTAGGCATGCTAAACAGACAATGGTTATAAACCACAAATGAAAGGGTGCCTGGCCCAATACAGCGATAACCCCCAAAGCAAAACAATATAGCTGTCCGCCCCTTCTTGAGTTCATAAAAGAATGTATGTCAGGTATCACTTTTCTTGATTTAAAAGATTTTTGTTTAACGTGTCACTGATTCGCAATCGCTTTACACGTCGGGGGTCAGCATCAATAACCTCAAACTCTATGTCATCAGGGTGACGAATGATTTCACCGCGCTCTGGAACACGGCCCACAAGAGTAAATATAAGACCGCCCAAAGTATCAACATCATCTTCCTCGTCAGGAGTTGCAAAATCTCGGCCCAGTATTTTTTCAAAATCGTTTATATCGGTACGTGCATCGGCTTCCCATACAAAATGCCCCTTATTATCTGAAATAATTTGTATTTCGCGATCAACATCATCATGCTCATCTTCTATTTCACCTACAATTTCTTCTATGAGGTCTTCAATAGTAACAATCCCATCAGTACCCCCATACTCATCAACAACAATTGCCATATGAGATCTTCGAGCCTGCATTCGGTTTAATAAGTCTTGAGCTAACATAGATGGTGGAACAAAAAGAACTGGGCGGCAAATGCTGCTAATTATCTTTTTATTGGGGTAAGTTTTTAATTGTCGGCCTTTCGCATCGAATAAAAGATATGGCAAGACATCCTTGATATGCACCATGCCAATGGGATTATCTAAAGAATCCTTGTAAACAGGAAGACGTGAATGTCCGGCTGTTTCAAAAGTTTTCGATAGTTCTCTTAAAGACTCAGATACATCTATAGCAACTATATTTGCTAATGGAACCATGACGTCTTCTACAGTTACAAGATGAAAACGCTGGGCAGCGTCAACCATTTCCTCTTGTATTAAATCATTTTTATCATTTAAAATTGCACCGTCTACACCGTAAACAATTTCGCTGGGCTTGATTCCTATTAACTTGAGGAAGAAGCCAAAAGGGCTTTTGATTTTAATCATTAGGAATTACTCGTCTTTGATTTTATAGGGATTGTCAATATTCAAATCTGAAAGCACTCGAACTTCTAACTTTTCCATGGCGGCGGCATCTTCGTCTGTTTGATGGTCAAAACCCTGAAGGTGAAGAAAACCATGCACCAGCATATGAATTAGATGATGCTTAAATGGGATTAGTAATTCCTCAGCCTCTTTTTTCAAGGTTTCATAAGATAATATAATTTCTCCCAATATTGGTGCGGGACCATTACTTGGAAAAGATAGAACATTCGTTGCTTTATTTTTATCCCGAAATTTCTTATTTAAAAATTGGATTTCTTTATCGTCAACTAATGCAATGCTTAGTTCATTAGCTATTGGTCTTTCAAGTAAAGTCAGTATTTTATCAATTATACCTGGGGTGACATCTGTAATATAAGCCTTGTAAGCACCCCATTGTTTTGCCCTAACACTTACATCAAAGTTAAAAGGAAGCTGAGACACTACTTAGAAATTCTATCTCTGGTCTTAGAGGCTTTTTCATACGCATTCACTATTCTACCCACTAATGGGTGTCGAACAACATCTGAAGCCTCAAAAACTATCTGCTCTATCCCCCTAATGTCTTTAAGTATGTCTAAAGCGTGGGCCAAACCAGAGGTTACACCTGAAGGCAAGTCACTTTGACTTGGGTCTCCTGTTACAGCATATTTTGCTCGTTCACCTAAGCGGGTTAACACCATTTTCATTTGGGGTATTGTCGCGTTTTGAGCTTCATCTATTACAACAAATGCATCTGACAAAGTTCTACCTCGCATAAATGCAAGAGGCGCTACTTCTATATCCCCGGATGCGCGACGGCGGTCAACCTCATCGCGCCCCAAAACCATATGGAGCGCATCCCATATGGGTTGCATATACGGGTCTACTTTTTCATTGAGGTCCCCTGGTAAAAAGCCAAGCCGTTCCCCCGCTTCAACCGCAGGCCGGCACGCAATAAAACGAGCTATTTCACCTCGTGCCAAAAGAGAAGCGCCATAAGCAGTTGCTAAAAAAGTTTTCCCTGTTCCGGCAGGCCCAACACCAAAGCAAATAGTCTCATCCCGCATCGCGTGTATAAACTTTTCCTGCTTTGGGGTTTTAGGTACTATAGGAGACCTTCTTGGGAAGGGTATTATTGCATCAGCAGCAGCAGCCTTTACTTTGCCCTTGCCAATTGCTTTTATTAAAGCTCTTATGTCAGAGATACCGCAGGGCCAACCTCTTTCTAGCCTTTGATATACCTCTTTTATAAGCTCACCAGATCTTGCTATACTTGGGCCGTCTCCATTAATATGGACTGATGTTCCTGGAGCTTCGATATAGACACCAAAAGCTTCTTCAATAAGGGCTAAATTAGCATGGTTTGGGCCACACATTTTTCTTACTAGGTCTGCATTGGGGAATTCTAAAACTTGGGTTTCTTTCGACATAAAACGATATTAGATACAATAAATACAAATTGTCTACAGGAGACTAAAACAACTAATCATTAAATGTTAACTTTTATTGATTTTACCTCAATATAGCTATCTAGTTTTGCCTATAATACTATTTCTGCATCAACTCCCCTGAAAGTGAGTTACGTCCAGCTTTGGTAATTAGAACTGGCCTTATTTGGCCAATTAAATCAGCTGGGCCATTAAAGTGAGTGCCTTGCAAATATGGACTGCGGCCAAAAAGCTGGTTTTCTTCGCGGCCAACATTTTCTATTAAAACGTTCAATGTTCTACCTACCAAAGACTCATTAAACGCGAGTTGTTGCGAGTAGAGTAAGTACTGCAATCTTTTCAAACGGTCTGATTTGACATCTTCCGAGACCTGTTGCGGCAAACTAGCTCCTGGGGTACCCGGGCGTACAGAGTATTTAAAAGAAAATGAACTTGCATAGCCTATCTCTTCAACACATTTCATTGTTTGCTGAAAGTCAGATTCCGTTTCACCCGGAAAGCCTACGATAAAATCACCGGATAACGCTATATCAGGACGAGATTTACGAATCTTGACAATTAAAGTTTTATATTCTTCATAAGTATGCCCTCTGTTCATGGCTTTAAGTACTTTATCCGAGCCAGCCTGAATGGGAAGGTGCAAATAAGGCATCAATTTAGGCTCTTTTCCTAATATGGATATTAAATCGTCATCCATATCCCGTGGGTGGGAGGTGGTAAATCTTAACCTATCGATACCGCCTATTAATGCAACATGGCTTATAAGTTCACCTAAACCCCATTGCTTGGAGTTTGGGCCCATTATGCTATAAGCATCAACATTTTGGCCAATAAGTGTAATTTCTCTCACTCCTTGTGAGGCTAAATTACGTGCTTCATTTATAATCTGACCTACTGGGCGGGATACCTCAGCTCCACGTGTATACGGAACGACACAAAATGTGCAGAACTTATCACATCCCTCTTGAATAGTAAGAAAGGATGAGAAACCTTTTACTTGGCGTGATTCTGGTAAATTATCGAACTTCTCTAAAGTATCAAAATCAGTTTCAAGTACCTCGCCTGAATTTCTATGAACTTTAGCAATCATCTCTGGTAATTTATGATAAGTCTGAGGACCTAAAACCATATCGACAACTGGAGCCCGACGTTTGATTTCTGAACCCTCAGCTTGTGCAACACATCCAGCTACTGCAACTTTCATTTCGGGATTAACTTTTTTCTTTAATTGGCGAATTCGTCCCAACTCAGAGTAGACTTTTTCTGCTGCCTTTTCTCTGATATGACAGGTATTTAAAATTACCAAGTCTGCATTTTCAGGTGTTTCTACCGCCGCATAACCAATAGGTGATAATACGTCTACCATTCTCTCGCTATCATAGACATTCATCTGACAACCATAGGTTTTTATAAAAACCTTTTTTGCCTTATCATTAATTTTTTTATCACTTGATAAGATTGATGGCTGATTAATATCTCGGGGTTTATTAAGATTAACATCGGCACTTGTAAGTCCTGATAAAGACTTTTCAGGCTTGATGTTACGGGACGCGTTTTTATCGCGCGGTAACAAAACTGTCATTTAAATCTCTCTCATAGCTCTGTTAAACTTTTTTGGCCGTATAATAGTAAGAGCGGGTTTCTGCAAGTCTTACTTATTTGAAGAAAAGGTTTAAAGTCACAATGAAGAAGAATCAGTTAGTTTTTATTTAATTTTACGCCCGTAAAGCTCAAGACGGTGGTCTACCAACTCATAACCTAGCTTTTCAGCAATTTTATGCTGTAGTTGCTCTATTTCATCGTCAACAAACTCTATAACGTCGCCGGTAGTTACATCAATGAGGTGATCGTGATGGTCGTCATCAGTCGTTTCATAACGAGCACGACCATCTCTAAAGTCATGGGTCTCAATAATGCCTGCCTCAGAAAAAAGCCTCACCGTTCTATATACAGTTGCTAAAGAAATTTTAGGATCAATAGTCGACGCACGGGAATATAAATCTTCAGCATCAGGGTGATCATTTGCCTCTGAGAGAACCTTAGCTATTACTTTTCTTTGATCTGTCATTCGCAGACCACGCTCAGTACATTTTTTCTCTATCCAACTTGTCATAAGTAATGTCTAGCCTAGTTCATACTATACGGCAAGATATTTGCGGTAAGTAATTGCTGCAACGCGCCCACCTGCTCGCCTGTAGTAGGAAGGCCGTCTACCTATGGGTTCAAACCCTTTTTTCTTATAGAAATTTAATGCAGGATAGTTATCTTCAGCAACCTCAAGAAAGAGTATATCTGCTCCATTATCAATTAATTCTGTTTCTGAAATAGATAACAAAGCGCTTGCTATTCCTTTTCTCATTTTATTAGGGTCGACTGCAATTGTGATAATTTCTGCTTGTCCTTCAACTAAACTAACAATAATGAAACCATCTACTGGGCGGGAAAAACCAAAGCATAGGTCTTTTTTAATATGCGATAACATATCCTTTTTGCTCCAGGGTGCATAGAATGATTTAGCATGCAAAGAAGACATGTCGCCCGCATCATCATTAACGAGGGAACGTATCATTGGGCCATAAAGCTTTTTGAAACCTTAGCATCGGGAGCCCTTGAGTATAATGGTTTGGCGGGATGCTCAATAGGTGATAAATTAATACTCATACGCGCCATGATTCTAACATCAACAAACTGGTCTTGTAATAATAAATCATGCTTTAAATTTATAAAACTATTTTTTGCGGCTTCAACAGTTTCTGTTATGGGAGGATGCAATTCACTACCCATAAAAAAAGCACTCCAACAGAACTCCCCACGGCGAACATCTGAAACAGATATTATATTTTTCTTTCCTTCTGGGTCTACTTGGTGCGCCCATAACCTTAAAGAAGAAATTCCTACAACCGGTAGCTTGTTAGGAAGAGCGAGACCACAAGCAAAAGCTAGGGAGGCACGCAGACCAGTAAAGCTACCCGGCCCATTACACACAGAAATTTTCTTTATATCATCGATGCATAGGCCTGCGCCTTGAATTAATTCTGCAATCATAGGGGGTAATCGCTCAGAGTGCCCTCTACCAATTTTTTCAGAATTATATGCAATCGTTTTCTCTGAGTTTACGATTGCAGCTGAGCAATGATCACCAGTAGCATCAATTCCCAAAATAAACATAAATTAAGTTATTTGCTCAACACGAGTTACTTCAGGCACATAATGCTTCAAAAGGTTTTCTATTCCAGACTTAAGGGTCATAGTTGAACTTGGGCATCCAGAGCATGCGCCTCGCATTTCTAAATAAACCGAACCGTCTTCTTTATCAAATTGACGGAATACTATATCGCCTCCATCTTGTGCGACTGCCGGCCTAACTCTTAATTCAATTAACTCTTTAATTTGCTCAACAATCTCCAATGTTTCGCCTTCATAAGTAACATCTTGAGTGGTTGCTTGTGTCCGGTCCACTAAAGGCTGTCCCCCAGCAACATAGAAATCCATAATTGCACCCAACACAGCAGGTTTCAAATGCTTCCAGTCTGCGGAGTCAGATTTGGAAACGGAAATATAATCTACCCCAAAAAAAACGCGAGTAATATCAGGGATCATGAACAGCATTTCGGCTAAAGGAGCATTTGAAATATCTTCCCCTCGACAAATTTCAACTGGGGGCTGTCCTTCACCTGTGACAGTTTTTCCAGGAAGAAATTTTAATGTGGAAGGATTGGGCGTGTCTTCTGTTTGAATAAACATATGTACTCTTATTTTTCTTTTACTTAATTAAAGTTTACTTTTTATATACCATGGTTTTTATAGGTGGAAGATTTTCAAAATTCAACATCAATGGAATACCATCTTTATGGTTAGACAAATTAGTCTCGAATAACATAAGGTGTAACCCGCCCGGCAAAAGCTCTACTGTATCTCCAGACATTATTTCAAGGTTATTCAATTTTCGCATTCGCATAACGCCGCCGTCATGAATATGATTGTGAATTTCAATAGTTTGACTAACAGGACTAGAAATAGAAATTAAGTTAATTTTATCATTAGTTAAATTTTGTATCCGCATGTAGGCACTTGCAATATTTCTACCTGCCATGGGAGGGTTGAAATAAGCTGAGCTCACATTGATTATATTAGACATATCGCTTTTATAATCCTCATCAGCAGCCGGCTTAAAATTTTCTTGAGATGTGCACGATACTAGTGCTAGGCAACAAAGATATGTTAGAAGATACCTCATACTATACTCCAGAAAACCCAATTATCTTTCGTACTTCGGCCACAATTGGGTCTGAAATTTCCGAAGCCCTATCAGCTGCATTTGAAAGTATACGGTTCAATTCTTCTGGGTCACTTAAATAACGGTTCATAAGTTCAGTAATCGGGTGTATTTTACTTACAGCTAGGTCAGCAAGAGCAGACTTAAATATGCCAAATCCCTTGCCCGCATACTCTAACAAAACATCTTGATCAGACTTGCCAGATAAAGCAGAATAAATCCCTACCAAGTTTTTTACTTCTGGTCTTCCCTCAATCTCATCTAATGACAGAGGAATCGCTCCAGCATCAGTTTTTGCTTTTCGGATTTTCTTTGAGATTTTATCCGCATCGTCTGTTAAATTAATTCTGGAATTATCAGAGGGATCAGATTTAGACATCTTCTCGGTACCATTACGTAAACTCATAACCCTTGCACCAGGGCCCTCTATCAATGGCTCACACAAAGGGAAAAAATTAGGAGAAGAAAAGTCATGATTAAACTTCGCCGCAATATCCCTTGTCAGTTCTAAATGCTGTTTTTGATCTTCGCCGACAGGAACATGTGTCGCTTTAAAAGCAAGAATATCAGCAGCTTGCAATACGGGATAATTATAGAGGCCAACAGACATTTTTTCTGAATTCTTTCCAGCTTTGTCTTTAAACTGGGTCATTCGGTTCAACCAACCAATGCGCGCAATGCAATTACAGTACCATGCTAATTAAGAATGCGCCCTGACCGATGATTGATTATAAACTATCGCTTTTGAGGGGTCCACTCCTGATGCTAAATATGCAGCAGCAATATGGCGTGTTTGCTGTGCTAATTTTTTTGGGTCCTGCCAAACTGTTATAGCATGCAAATCGACAATGCAGTAAATGCATTCCATTTCATCTTGAAGTTTTACGAATTTTTTTAAAGCACCTAGATAATTACCTAAATGCAAATCGCCTGATGGTTGAACACCAGAAAAAACTCGATTAGGCCCATTATAAATATTTTTATCTGTCACTTTTATCAGCTCCGCTTGAGAGCGTCGCGGATATCACTCAAATCGAAAGCCCGCAAGAGGGCAGCGCTCAATGAATAAACTAGAAGCCCTAGAAAACAGACAAACAATAGAGAAAGCATATCAGAAATTAAATTTCCATATAAAATTCGCTCAACAAAAGGTGCCATAAAACTTAGAGCTAATGACATAATAGCGCTAGCAATTATTATTCGAGGAACTCTAGTCAATAAACGATTGTCAGGGGTGAAATACTCATTTTTTCTAAGAACTAATGTCAATGCTATAACATTCACCCAACCCGCTACCGAAGTTGCAAGTGCTAAACCTTGGAAACCAATATTTATGAAAAGATATAGTCCTAGAGTAACATTTATAACAGCCGAAATCGCAGCAAAAATCATAGGGGTTTTGGTGTTTTCTCTGGCAAAAAAAGCAGGGGTTAAGACTTTAAGTAAAACAAATGCAGGTAAACCGTAAGCAAACATTTCTAAAGCCATAGATACTTGGTTCGTAGTAGTGGCAGTAAATGCACCGCGCTCAAATAAAGCGCCTAGCAGGAAATTTGGAATAGTGGCTAAGGCGAAAGCTGCCGGTATGGTAAAAAAAGCTGCAATTTCAACAGCACGGTTTAAAGTAACTTTTGCACCTCCTTCGTCGCCCGAACGTAATCGACGAGTTAAGGTGGGCAATAGCGCAACGCCCATGGCGATGCCAATTATTCCCAAAGGTAACTGATATAAACGATCGGCATATGTTAACCAAGAAGCAGCACTTTTTTCCATGGTTGCAATAGCGTGACTAACTAAGAGGTTTATTTGTGTAATACCTGCTGATAGTAAACCAGGAATACCTAAAAAAAATAGTCTTTTTACGCCAGGTGTTATCTGAGGCCTTTTAAGACCAATTTTAACGCCAGCTTTTCTGCATCCCCAAATAACTAAAGACATCTGAACAAATCCTGAGAAAGTTATGGCAATTGTTAAAAAATAACCAATTACTTTTTGATTGTAACCTGAGAAGCCTAAAGTAAATAATGTGATTATCATAAAAAGGTTCAAAACAATTGGGACGGCCGCAGCTAAAGCAAAATGGTTACGGGTATTAAGGATACCGGAATACAATGCGGTTAAAGACATAAATACCAAGTAAGGCATTGTTATTTGCGCGTATACAACAGCTAGATAATATGGACTGATCCCAGTATTATGATCAACAGCCTTATCGAGCCCAAAACCAATGATAGATAATGACCATGGCATAGTTACCTCAAAGGCTATTACAAGAAAAGCAACAACAACCAAAAGTGCAGACATTGCTTCTTTTGCAAAAGCATCTGCGGAGACCTCTCCTTCTTCCTCTAGGCGTCTGGCGTAGAGAGGAATAAACGCAGCGTTAAAAGCGCCCTCTGCAAACATTTTCCTAAATACATTTGGCAATTTGAATGCTGTAAAAAACGCATCTGATATTACCCCTGCACCCAAAAATGTTGCTATAAGCATGTCACGCACAAGGCCGAGTACACGGCTTACCAAAGTTAAAGAACCAATTATAGCCGTTGATCTTAACAATCTCATTTTAAGCTACTTTTTCATTTATTGAATTGCTACTGCAGGCTTTTATTAGCATAGAATTTAACTGTTGTTGATGATTATCCGATATTATACTTTCCAGCCCACAACTTTTGACATAAAAGACATCAATTGCCTTGGTGCCCTCGACTTCAATATGCGCTGATAATACATCGATGTGTTCATCTCTAAATATTTCAGCGATATCAAATAAAAGACCTGGCCTATCCTTTGCTATAACTTCAATAATCAAAATACCGCTTGATGCCGTTTTAAAAAAAGAAACATTTGGTACAATTGGAATAGCACCAGCGCGATTCGATATAATAGCTTTAGGTATTTTCATATCATTAACCTCTCCGCTAGCTCCCTTAAATGCCTTTAACCGCAAAACTTCTAATGCATGGTCACTTTGCCTACCAAAAGCCTGACCGTCAGGATTTTGAAGATAAAACACATTCATAACCCTGGCATTTTTCCCAGTATGAAGCCTAGCTCCAATAATTGAAGCTCCAGACGCTGAAATTGAACGGGTTATATCTGCAAATAATTTTGTGCGATCTTGTGTCATAACCCACAACTCAGTTATATCACGAGCACGGTCACGCCTAGTTTGAACGAATGTATATCCACTGTTATCAAGACTTTGGTCAAAAAACCTTGCATGGCGTATTAAGTCTGTCATATCAAAATTAAGCCAATAGCTGACCTGTAGTTCATTAATAATGGGTGCTATCCTTTTTGCCATCCCCGATGAGAGTTTATCATTCAACATTTCTTTAGCCGCAGCGGCTCTGGAAACAGGTGCTAATTCTTCCCTTCCCTTGAGATACGACTCTGTTGATTGATACAAGTTTCGTAACAGAGCCCCCTTCCAATCGTTCCATATCCCTGGCCCTACAGCCCTTATATCTACAGTGGTAAGAACGGTTAGCATATCAAGTCTCTCTTGCGAGCCAACTAGCTCAGCAAACTCCTTAATGGTATCCGTATCAGAGATGTCTCTTCTTTGTGCCGTTTCACTCATATCTAAATGTCTGCGGATTAGCCATGCGACTGTATCTGTAGTATCTTTATCAACCCCTAATCTCCGGCAAGCCCTACGCCCTAACTGCGCCCCTTCGATACATTGATCCCCCTGTCCTTTACCTGTATCATGCAGTAAACAGGCTAAATACAATATTACAATCTGGTCTTTTGAAAAATTTTTTGCAATTTTTGTTGAGATAGGATGCTCTTTTTCCATTTTCCCTGTCAAAATATTATCAAAGTTTTCTATTAAACGAAGTGTATGTTCATCCACTGTATAAGCATGGTGCATGTTAAATTGCGTTCGCGCTACAATCCCGCCGAACTCAATTAAATATCGTCCAAGCACACCTGCTTCATTCATAGCTTTTAGTGTTGAATAAAGTGATTTTGCGGAGATCAAAATTTCTAAAAAAATTTTAGAATTAATTGGGTCGCGGCGAAAATCACCATCCATTAGGTTTCGACGAAAATCTATGGCGCTGAATGCATCTGGATGTATATCTAAGTTTCGGCGCCCTGCAGTTTCAAATAACTGCAGTATCATCGATGGATTATTTTTAATCTTCAAGGGGTCTGAAAACATCAAACGCCCATGGTCTAATACAAAATCAGTATTTTTAATATTTCTTCTTGAATTGGGTAAAAAAACATCCAATCCCCTAGGAAGTAATATCGATTTTTGTGCTTCCAATTTAGCACATGCAATACGTGTTAATGCCCCCACCTCTCTGGCATTTATAAAATATTCTTTCATAAACTTTTCAACAGCAATTTCTATAGGCCCTGAAGCGTATCCCATTTTTCTCGCTAAAACAGTTTGCTTATCAAAGCTCAGGCTTTCATTTGGGCGACCAGAAATATAATGAAGCCAAATACGGGCTCTCCACAAAAAGTCAGCAGCACGCAAAAATCTCGTTGCAGCAACTTTTTCAAATAATCCTAAATCTACATAGTTTTGCGGGTGTTGCGCATCATTGATTTTATCATCTTTATCGAGAAAACGTGCAATCCAATAAAGTGAATGTAAATCTCGTAAGCCGCCCTTACCTTCCTTGACATTGGGCTCAATCATATACCTCGAGTTTCCTGCTTTTTCGTGTCGTGCATCGCGCTCAGCTAATTTTATAGCAATGTAGGCTCGGCCCTTGCCTCTTGCGACAGACCTTCTAAATTTTTTTGTGAGCTCTAATGAAAGTTCTTTTTCACCGCAAAGATAGCGTAAATCAAGAAGCGCAGTTAAAATCGTTTGATCTTCTTTAGCAAGCTTTATAGACTCATTACAGGTCCGCGTTGAATATCCGACCTTGATGCCAAGGTCCCAAAGCATATAAAGCATATATTCTGTGACTACATTTGCACTTAATTGTCCTTTATGATTTGCGGTTAAAAATAGTAGATCTACATCGGACTCAGGCGCCATTTCACCACGCCCATATCCGCCAACTGCACAAAGGGAAATTCTTAAAATATTTCTAGAATTAGGCGTCTCTACGATTTCTTTCATGGTATAGTCAAAGAGAGTTACTATTATATCATCATGGATTTTAGCAATAAGCTTAGCAGCCTCAAGCCCGCTTAATAACCCAGACTGAAATCTACTCTTTATAGAATTTTTAGCCTCTTCAAGTGCCGATTTAAAGATAGCTAAAACCTCATCTCTGTCATGTTGGTTTTCAGATGAAGAAATAAATAATTTCTCGTATAGCATGGGTAAGTTTATACCACTTTTATAAATATTTTGTTTAAGTTTTATTGGAATGGTTTCTTTAAATTCGGTCATTACTGTAGTTTCATTTTCAGTTCATATAAAAAATCCAATGCGGCACGAGGCGTAAGCTCATCTGTATTTAAACTTTTAATGAGCTCCAAAGTCTCGGATTTTTGTACGTTTTGTGAAGGTGCTTTAACATCAAACAAGGGCAAATCAGCAATTATGGAGCCTTTATTTTTATGATCGGACTCCAATAAAGATAAAACATCTTGTGCACGCCTTAAAGCCGCCACAGGCAATCCAGCGAGTTTTGCCACTTGAATTCCATACGACCTATCAGCCGCACCTGCTATTAAGTCATGTAAAAATATTAACTCGCCATCCCATTCCTTAGCTTTTAGACTAACATTTTTTGTGCCGTCAGTACTTTCAATCATTTTAGTTAGTTCATGATAATGTGTAGCAAATAAAGTTCGAGACTGGTTAATCTCGAATAAATGATCTGCCACAGACCATGCTATTGCAAGTCCATCAAAGGTTGATGTCCCTCTGCCTATTTCGTCAAGAATTACAAAAGAGCGGTTAGTAGCCAAATTTAAAATTGCAGCAGTCTCTAACATCTCCACCATAAAGGTAGATTGACCTCTTGAAAGATCGTCAGATGCCCCCACTCGGGAAAATAGTCTATCAACAATCCCGATCTTGGCTGCGGTTGCTGGTACGTAAAATCCAGATTGTGCCAAAATAACCATTAATGCATTTTGTCTGAGATACGTTGATTTACCGGCCATATTCGGACCAGTTATGAGTGTTAATCTGGGACCTAAGTTTATCTCTGCATCTAACTCACAATCATTTGGTGTAAAATTTTTATCTGGTAATTTTGAAAGAGACTTCTCAACTACTGGGTGACGCCCCTCTTTCACAGAAAAAGCAGTGCTATTATCTACTAGGGGCCTGATTGCAGTAGTTTCTGTAGCCCAAATTGAAGCAGCAGAGAGCACATCTAATGTGGCGAGAGCTAAAGCTACCTCTCTTATCTCTTCGGTTAAAAAAATTAACCTAGCTACAAACTCTTGAAAGATATCAATCTCAAGAGCCAATGCTCTATCTCGTGCAGTTGTGATTCTAGAGTCTAAGTCTGCTAGGTCTGTTGTCGTGTATCGTACGCAGCCGCCAAGTGTTTGACGATGAATAAATATTTCTTTCAGATGATCATCATCCATTTTATCAGAATATTTGGGAGTGACCTCTATAAAGTAACCAAGAATGTTATTGTGCTTGACCTTAAGAGTAGGGATTGATGAAACCTCTATATATTCTGCTTGTAAATTTGCTATATGCTGCCGACTATCACTTCTTAGGATCTTGAGTTCGTCAAGTTCACTTGACCACCCAGTAGCTATAAATCCACCTTGTCGTAAATTTAAAGGCGCATCAGGTAAAAAAGCTTCAGAGGCCTCTACGGCAAATCTAAAGAGTTCAGAATTATTTGATATTTTTAACTTTTTGACAGCGTTAAATACATTATCTATTTTTTTTAAATCAGTTACATCGTGAAAGAAATTCTCAATTTCCTGACACAACATTAAGCCTTGGCTAAGTGTTAAGATATCTTTAGGACTGCCACGCCCTAAACCAAGGCGACCAACAGAGCGAGCCATGTCACCCATTTTTTTTAGCTCAGTGCGTAATTTTAGTAAAAGCTCATCCTTTTTTATAAAAAAACCTACTGAATCCAGTCGTTTATTAATCTCACAAGAGTCTACCAAAGGAGAATTTAATCTCTGTTTTAGGAGCCTCGCCCCCGCTCCAGTAACCGTCCTATCAACAACTGATAATAATGATCCACCTTTGTGTCCTCTCTGATTTCTATCTATCTCAAGGCTAGCTCGAGTCGCAGGGTCTATTATTAAGTAATTGCTTGTTGAGTTGTGTTTTAAATTAGAGAGTTGGACTTTATTCCCTGCTTGAGTCAATTCAAGGTAATTTAATAAAGCTCCCGCAGCAGAAATTTCTACCTTAGTGAATGATCCAAATCCTTGCAGACTTTTCACATTAAAACATTTTTTTAAATGAGCCTCCGCTGAACGATAATTAAATTTAATAGCAGGTTGAGGAGTCAAAGAAGTATCACTCAAATGCAGAGTCTTTAAAAATTCAGAGTCTTGATACAGCAATTCTGGAATAATAACTTCGCTAGGCGATAAAGCTGCCAACTTGCTAGGCAAGTTCATGGAGTCAACCTCAGAAACATTAAATGAACCATCAGAAATGTCTGCCCATGCAATTGCATACTCGCCTAACAAAGATTTATATATACTCAGAATAAAGTTTTGACCTCTAGCGTCCAATAATGTTTCTTCGGTTAATGTTCCAGGCGTAACCACACGAACAATTTCTCTATTAACGATAGCCTTATAGCCCCGTTTTTTTGCCTCGGCTGGAGTCTCTGTTTGTTCACAAATAGCAACCTTAAAACCTTTTTTAATTAAACGGTGCAAATAAGTTTCAGAGGCATGAACAGGAACACCGCACATTGGTATGTCGAAACCGTTGTGCTTTCCGCGTTTTGTAAGTGCTATATCTAATGCTTCCGCGGCATGAATTGCATCATCGAAAAATAATTCATAAAAATCACCCATTCTAAAAAATAGTAAAACATCAGGTTCAGCCTCAGCTTTTATACCAAGAAACTGCTTCATCATGGGGGTAACCTTATGAGCCTTTACATCTTTATCTGCATGAATATTCATATATTGATAAATTGAAGAAAATATTCGTCTTGTGCAAGACTAAAGACATGATTTTGCCACAGCATCTTCATTTATGCTGTCAGTAAATCCATTTAACCAAGCGTAAAGTACAAATATTAATGCAGGCACACCTAAAACTGATGTCAGAACAAAAAACCATACGTAATCAACCTTATCCGCTAGAACTCCGGAAAAAGCAGCCAAACTCTTCCCATAAAGAGCAAAAAGAGAAGAAAACAATGCATATTGTGATGCAGAATATTTTTTATTAACCAGAATCGACATGAATGCTATAAATACTGAGCCCGAAAAACCTGCCGCAAGGTTATCGGCTCCAATTGTCGAAAAGAGATAAATTGTTTTTGGTGTAGAAACTGTTGCTAACCATGCAAAACTGAGATTAGTAAAAATAGTAACAAAGGCACCAAAAATCATGGTTTTGCTCATACCAATTTTTGCTACCGACCAGCTACCGGCAAAAGCGCCGAAAATCAACATAGAAATACCAAAAATTCCCTTAACTCCTCCTATTACAGCTTTAGAATAACCAAGGTCTATGTATAATGGCATCGCCATAACACCCATTGTTGTATCACTTATTCTATAAGAGACCACTATAGCAAAAACCAATAAGGCCATCCATCCTGTCCGTTTTACTAAGTCTGCCAAATCTCCAATTATTGGAACATTATATATTTCGTCTCTTTTTAAGTAACTGCGGCCCAATGTAAGAAAAAATACTGTTCCCAAAAATGGCAAAAGAGAAAAAATCATTAAAACAAAAAAAGCGATACTCTTGCCCACACCAGCAGGTAGGTAAGAAAAAATACCTTCAGATATATTGTATAGGTTGCTACCGATATATCTGAAATACCCTCCATCCTTTATACCCAAATAAAGCAAAGCGGATATGATTAATAAAGTAAGCGATCCCTTAAGTAAGCAATTAAAAGCTTCTGTTTTATTTTCATTCATACTTTTATTTTTTTTATGGGGTTCCGCTGCCCAAAGAGGTGTCGAGCTACCCAAAAGAGCTAGAAATGCTAACCCAATGTAAGTTAGCTGATAACCTCCAATATCTGCAAGAAATAGCCCCCCAGAAATGGCTGAAACCATACCAAAACGATACCCCAATTGATAAACAGCTGACATTGCTGCTTGCTCCTCATTTTTAGAGATATCCACCCGCCAAGCATCCACACAAACATCTAAAGTTGCAGACGAAAATGCAATTAAAACTGCGCAAAAGGCTACACTTACCAAATCTTTTGAGGGATCCTGAAAGGACATAGAAAGAATAGCTAGTGTGGTGCCTAGCGTCGAAAATAATATCCAAGCCCTTCTGTTGCCTAGCAATTTGGAAAAGCCCGGAATTTTCATACGGTCTACTAAAGGTGCCCAAATGAATTTTAAAGAATACGCAAAACCAACAACTACGAAAAAACCAATTGTCGACCTACTTGCACCTGACTCGCGCAGCCATGCTGATAAAACAGTGTAGACTAATAAAATAGGTAAGCCCGCACTAAAACCAAGAGCTAGCATTGCAGCCATTTTGCGATTTGCAAAAACCTTAGAAACTAAAAGTGATTCATCAATATATTTTAGAGCCCGGCTTACAGTCATGAGAATGAATTTTTCATAATTTTTAGCCCGCTTATTAACATACCCAAAATAACAATAGTCAACAAAGTTTAGCTTATTAATTCCTAAATATCTTCAATTTTAAATAACTAATCAACCAAACCAATACACCTGACAGATTTAAATGCATTTAAATTTTGATTCGTAATAGGAAAATTTAATGGATATGGAGTATTCTTTAACGGATCCCGCATATAGTAAACATTTTTATTTCTCCCAAGAACCATAGCCCAATGAGACCTTCCGTTCGGTAAATTATCAAACTGTACCAATGGGTAACTACCACTCATAATACACTTATCTATAATTTGTTTAGATACTGTGTTGTAAACTGTTGCTTTTGCCTTTCCCCTAGTAACTCGGCGTATGCCGTCCCAAATCAACCAGCCTTGTGAAGTAAAACCATCATAACGAGTAAGCGCATTATTAAGTTTAGAGGGGTTCAATTGAAATCCTAAATTTGTGAGTGCCATGGCTGATGCGGTTAACAAACACCCATCACTCGCAATTGTATCTGAAGTTTTACCTAATCGTTGGGAGCCCCACCTTTTATCTTTTTGTATAAAACTGGCTCGGTCTGGAAGATATACATTGCCCTTATGGCTGCTATTGTAGTCTACAGAATATGGCGTTAGTGGTGTTGAACAACCCAGTAAAAAAAGAAGCGGAAAGCAAAGAAGTACATAGTAATTTTTCATGATTTAAGACTATCCATGAAACGTTAACATAGAGTTTTAAAATTCAAATATTCTCTGTAATATTACATAAAATACTTGTCGAAAACCTAACTGGTCCTTAAAAGGTCAAAATATTTACTGAGAGTGCGAATGCCAAAAATTTATAGTTTGTTTATTAATTCACTAGCTATCGCTATATTTGCCTATTCAACTTTATTCGCAGCGGCTCCATCAGATAACATGATAATTAAAGATAGCCTTGATACATTAATAAGTGATTTTGAAAAATCCGAAACAGCTAAAAATCCAATAAAAAGTGGGCAATTAGGAAACATAGCTGCACTCCGAATGCTTCCAAACGTAAGTTTTAAAGCAAAAAAAAATAATGAAGCCTTAATAGAGAGTTTTATTCAGAGACATTTAGCTCTTTCCAGCAAACAAATGGATGAAAACACAAAACTTAATTACGAATTATTGGGGTTTGTACTTAAACAAAAAAAACTCATGTTTCCATATGACACTGATAGAGTTCCATTTACTAATGACAGCGGTTTTTTTAATGAAATGATTTATATTTCTCGTCAAACAAAATTTGATGTGGTTGATGATTATGAAGCATATATCTCTAGATTAGCTAAATTACCAAGATATTTTGAAGATCATAAAAAAAACATGCGCAGAGGCATTGATACTGGATTTACTGCCTCAACAGTAATAATGCCAGGTATCATAAAAGTTATAGATCAACTTAGCAAGGGCGATCCTAAAGAGCATCCTTTGTATATGCCTCTCAAAAATTATCCCGATGGAATTAATGTTAAAGAAAGAAATCGATTAAATACACTCGGTGAAACAACAATAATTAATTCTGTTTTACCCGCATATAAAAACCTTAAAGATTTTTTTGAAGATGAGTACACGCCAAAAACAAGATTAAATATCGGCATCGGAACAGACAACAGTAACAGAGAATACTATAAAGCTCTTATTAAATATTTCACAACATTAGAACTAACACCAGACGAAGTCCACAATCTTGGAATTCAAGAGGTACAGAGAATTAGATCCGAAATGGATTCAGTTATTATTGCAACAAATTTTGAAGGTACCTTTAGTGACTTTTTAACGTTTCTGAGAACAAGCCCTCAGTTTTATGCATCCACTGAAAAGCAATTGCTCAAAGAAGCCTCTTATCTTGCTAAAAAGATAGACGGAAGAATGCCTGAATTTTTCCAAACACTGCCACGTTTGTCATATGGAGTCATTCCAGTACCAAAAGAAATTCAAGAAAACTATACTACTGGTCGTTACTGGGGGGGGAGTCCAGAGCTAAACAAAGCGGGAAATTATGTCGTTAATACCTACGATTTAAAACAAAGACCCCTTTACAATCTACCCGCACTTACAGCTCATGAAGGTGTTCCAGGACATCACCATCAAATTGCACTCAGCCAAGAAATAAAAAATATTCCTTCCTTTCGAAAAGATATCAATGTCAGTGCTTTTGTAGAAGGCTGGGGGTTGTATGCTGAAAAACTAGCCGGTGAGATGGGAATTTACGATACTGCATATAATAAATTTGGGCAACTCACTTATGAAATGTGGAGGGCCTGCAGGCTCTTAGTAGATACTGGAATTCATTGGAAAGGCTGGGAACGCAAAAAAGCAGAAGAATGTTTTTTTCAAAATACTGCATTGGCTCCTCACAACATAAAAACAGAAGTCGACAGATACATCAGCTGGCCGGGGCAGGCAGTATCTTACAAAATAGGAGAGCTTAAAATACTTGAATTAAAAGAATTCTCTAAAAAACAACTTGGATATCAATTTAATATTAGAGAATTTCATGACCAAATTTTAATGAGCGGTAGCCTTCCTTTAAATATCCTTGACCGAAAGATTAAAAAATGGGTCCAAGAAAAGCTTTAGCCCCATTAAAAAGAGTATACTAATAAAGCTTAGAATTACATAAATATGCATTCAATACTTACTTGGCAGACATGGGTGCAGAGAAAATAATCGATCCGAAGCTTAATAATTTTCAGGTTTTTTTGCACTAAATTTAGAATAATATACTTTCAGTGCATCAAGATCTCTCACAACATTTCCGCTCGGTATAAAAAACTTATCTAAAACTATTCGTTTGGTATCAAAATCGAATGCTGCTGTAAAAATCTTTGCATCGACTGCTTCTGCAATATGCAAAAATCCAGTTCGCCACTGCTTTGTTTTCGAACGTGTACCTTCAGGTGCTATTGCTATTAAAGAACCCTTAAGTTTCTCTATGTTAGCTACAGCCTCTTTAACAAGACCCGAACCAGGCTTATTTTTATCGACAGGTATTCCCCCCATATATACCAGAAATCTGCCTAAGAGGGGTTGCTTAAATAAAGTATACTTTCCGAAAAAAGATATCTTAGCGTCTAAACCTATTATTGCGGTAAAACCAAAAACGCCATCCCAGTTAGATGTATGTGGCGCAGCTATGAGAACTAAGTTTTCATTTTCTTTCATTTTAGGAATTTCTCCCTCAATTTTCCAGCCAAATATTTTAAGTAAAAATCTAGCAAGAAACTGTATCGTTTTTGGCCTATGTGCCCTAAAAGATTTTGGTATTTTATTTGCGTAATCTATGGGGCTATCATTTTTACTTTCGGTCATTTTACAAAATACTGAAAACATTTTTGGCCGGACGGCAAACCACAGCTTTATCCCCTTTTATTGCAATTGGTCTCTCAATTAACTTTGGGTTTTCGATCATAGCTTTAATTAATAGTTCCTCGTTGCTCTCTTGTTTCAAGTTTAAAGTTT
>ERZ1047472.1056-NODE-1056-length-22202-cov-6.234298_pt1 | contig 22202 bp, 21 predicted proteins | sample MGYA00383095_ERZ1047472 | MGnify/ENA primary metagenome ERZ1047472 (study PRJEB29581, sample SAMEA5548365) | metagenome | biome: marine; feature: coastal; material: water | depth 1 m | study: Short-term variability in the microbial, nano- and picoplankton... | reverse complement strand
TTCAAAATCCACCGATAGAAATATTGTGCCGGTTCGAGTCCGGCTCCGGGTACCATTCTTACATCCAACGATCCACTGCTACGCAGTACCCTTTCATCCCAAACAACCTTCACTATTTGATGAAAGGTGGATTCAAAATCCACCGATAGAAATATTGTGCCGGTTCGAGTCCGGCCCTCCTACTGAGGGACATGTTTCTGCCACTTGATCAAGGAGTTGACCTACCCGTTGACCCGATATGGATGCTGACACCAGCTGGCCCACAACCTCCCTAGAATATTCGCCCATAATGTCTAAAATTTTAAACTGGCAACCATCGCTTAATTGATCAGTAACAAAACCCATTGACCAACGTTGATTGACCGCCATCGGTACCGTCATTGGCAAACGAACCCGCCGTAGTTTCTTGCGTTTCTTTGCGCGCTAATGGCTCAATTCAAATCTTGCTCAACTGTTGCACCTATAGCGCTCAGACCAGCCAAGCAGCACCTAGATAACCGCATGCTGCGGTGGCTGCCATCAGGAACGCACCGGGCATCTTCATCACTTCCTTGTGACTGCCAAACGCTAAAGAAATGAACAGTAAAGCGCCCAATAGGTTAATAGCGATAAGTGGGTACACAGCGATAGTCGACAAGAGGCTGAAGCCTACTAAAAGAAACGACATAGCCCCGACAAACAAAAATATAGTGAAAATATGCCAACTCACTAGGCTAAGAGACTTGCCGAGTGGCTCCAAATCAGTATTGTTGATGTTGTTCATATACATTTGGCCGCCAATCACTCCATGGAAAAACCCGCCAATCAGAGAGAGTGCAGCTGCAGCCATCAATAACCAAAGTCCAGTCATAATCTTTTCCTTAACTACAAATTCGCGTTTAGCAAGCACAAGGCACTCCTCACATAGAAACAGTCAAGCCAGATTTTCATACCTGCACCTAAACAGTGTCGCTTTGGACTGGAGGCAATTTGAGCATTCTTTTTCTCGAATCCTCAAGCGTAGGTACCCATCAAAACAGCGTTAAGCTTGGTGCACATCGCTTCATCGAATAATGAAGTTTGTAAAAAGCGCCGGATGATCACTCAAAGGTTTTCCATCGCCAGTGAATTCGGCGTCTTCGCCCGCACTGCCCAACGTTAGGCTAGTTTTCTCACTACTGCGGTAATAAACGTAATCTAGAGTTGTCCAATTATTTGAGACATCCCCGCCTTTTTGAGCGAGCACAAGGTTCAAACGCTGCACGAAATTTTGCAGCAACTCATTGTCCTGCAAAGATGCCCAATCAAGATTCAAATCTCCCGCAACCAACACCGCATCATTACCGGCCTCAGCTTCTAATGTGTGTGCAATTTGATTTAGCTGAGATACCCTTGCTTGCCTATCCAACTCACTCCGCCCCGCATCGAGGTGGGTATTCACAATATAAATGCGGCGGCCATCAGCACTCTCTAAGGTCGCCAACTGAAACCCCTTTTGTGCAAAACAGTCGTTTAACTTGGTCAGCCAACCCGAGCATGTTTTAAAGGGTTTGAAGGAAACGTGAACTGTCCAATCGGCAGGTAAGTTGGAGATAAGTGTTAACCCAGACTCTGAACATAGGAAGCACTTGGGCGTACGCGCATCGTTACCTCGAACTACGCTCAGTGGTCTTTCCACATATTGCAAAAGTAAATCATGGTGTGCAAAGTCCTCTTGCAACAAAGACAAATCATATTTTTTGGTCAGCTGAGCGATCTTTGGGAATCTTGCTTTTGGATCATCCCGTGCAATGAGTTCAGGCAGACCATGGGTGTTATACACAAGAAGGCTTAGCTCGCTCGCTCCTTCGGGTTCAGGCGCTAGTGCTGTGCTGGACAAGCCGGTGGCGCTCGCCAACAACAAGAGCAGAGCCGCGGTTAACTGAATCATCTAACTCATTGTCCTTATAATTTTATTTTCTAGCGGAATATTGGGCTCAGAAAATGGCTTTACGTTGCTTTATCTGTTCACACAGTCTTAGACCGCCCGCCGAAAAAACACCAATAGATTCTGCCATTAGCGAGCAATGCCTAGTAATGCACGACGCAGTTATTTAGCTGCGCAACTAACAATCGGCCAAAAACTTGCAGCGCTTAGAAGAGAGTGGGTAACGCGAGCCCATACCACCACCCTCTTTTCAACATAAGGCGCCTACAAACGACGTTCTATGTCATCTTCTGAGGTTGCTTCGCCATATTGAATTTCAATAATGTGGCATGGCGGATTATCTTTATCGTTGGTTATTTGATGCCATTCTCCAACACCAATTCTTATCACTTCGTCAGTCTGCAAATCAATAACATCGAATAACTCTGGGTTATCTGTTTCTGCGCCATGTTTGACCGAACATTGCCCCTTACTCACGAACCAGACTTCACTTCGTTTAAAATGACGCTGATAACTTATGCTCTTGCCAGGATCGATTATCAGCTCCTTCACTTTCACAGCCGAATCGCGGAACAAGTCGCTGTATTTACCCCACAGTCTAGATTTAGTGGGTTGCTGCCACTCCTTCAAAATCCAACTACTAGAATTAGCCTTATTGTTACCGCCAACACCAAAAACAAACTCAATGCCCTCTACATCCATTTCCGGAATATTATCTTTTTGCCTGTCCCCGCCATTACCGAAGATAATAGTCGCGTCTGGAAAAGCAGCCTTGGCCCGAACAAGTGCTGCGCTGGCACTTTCATCGTCATCATTGAATTGCCAAACGTCATCCACCATCTGTAGTTTCGATATGATCGCCGCTCTCTCGTGAAAAGGCATAAAGGGTTGGCCCTTTTTTCTAGCAAGCCAATCATCACTATTGAGTGCAATTATTAGCTTATCCCCCAGGCCTCTCGCCGCCTCGAAGTGATTAATGTGTCCAGAATGAAGTGGGTCAAAGCCACCACTTACAATAACTATTTTCACAATAGTTTCCTCAAATATTTTCTTCGCTAGCCCAACAAAACAGCACTACCAGAGCCGCTCTTTAGCAACTCATAAGCCAAAATAAACCAAAGAGCCACAGCCCAGCCATCTGATATGGCGTATTTAATACCAACACTGTTAGGTGTTTTCAGGTATTCCACGAATATCCAACTGCAACGGCCGCTTTATTAGATAACCTTGTTAACCTGAAATCCCAGACGCGGAAAATGTACGGCCACTTCTCCTACCCGCTCATCCACCCGCTTTACAACTAACTCCTCAAGCGAGGCGACCAACAGCGTTCCTTGAGTGGGCTGAAAGCCATAGTCGATTGGCATGACAGCAACGTTGTCGCCTTGCGATAAACCTTTACTTATTACATTTTGCTCAGCAGTGATTGCGCTGTTACGAGCAACTTCAGTGGCCGCTTCGCCAGTCATTGAGGATGAGTTTCCATGGCCAAAAGCGGCCATTCTTGCCATCCATTGCGCTAGCGCAGGGAAACTCTCCAAATCATTTTGCAATACTTCATTTTTGTACACGAACCAACAGCAATGGTAAGTTGAAAAATCCAAAATATTGGGCGCATCACCACCCAGAAAGTTGGCCGTTGCGAGCTGGTTGTCTAGACGCCCCATGTGCATCAACCAATGAGGCTCAGCGACACTTAGATCAATACCTAGTTCTGTGGAGCCTTTGCTGAAATCAGCGCGGTCTGCCATAAAGGCTTCCGCAGAGGCTGGATCGTTGAACAGATCGCTGCCCGCGAGCGCTTTGGGTTGAAACGCTACAGCGACACTGACCTTGAACAAAAATGTATCCGTCCAATGAACAGCCGCCCCAAGCGTTGCCATTTGCGCATTGGGATAAACAGAATTTACCGGATAAAGGCGATCTATCAGTCTGCAAATAATTGCGGTGTCGCAATATATATCTGCGCCCACCTGAAGGACCGGCGTTTTTCTGTAACCGCCCGTCAACGCCATTAGATCTGGCTTCGGCATAATTACGGGTATCTCAACCGTACGGTAGCTCTGTTGTTTGTAGCCCAGTAAGCTACGCACTTTTTCAGAGAATGGCGACGCAGCGTATTGATGGAGTATTAGATCGGTCATAGCAATTTACACATTAGGAAAACGACATCCTACAAGCAATGACTCCCCATGGCATCTGTAAAGCTTATTGCGAAGCGCGCTACTACAAAGTGCGGACATGTAACAACATTAGCCGGACACTTGGCCTTAGACCTAGCTTTCGATTAAAGACCAGACCATTGACTGTGTCATTACTCTGAAAAACAAGTAATAGCGCATTGTATAAATCAATGCTCTCCAAAATACCCGCCAAAATGACTGCGCTACCAAATTCCACTAGACTTCTCGCTCTTTCAAATTTCACAAGTACGGGCGCATATGAACAATACAGATGAATTAGATTTCACCGGCCAGGTGGCAGTAGTAACCGGAGCTGGACGTGGTTTGGGTAGGCAGCACGCGCTCCTTTTAGCCTCACGAGGATGCAAGGTCATCGTCAACGACCTAGGCAGTGCCTACGATGGCACGGGCGCGGCGGAAGCCAAAGTGGCGGACGAAGTGGTCGCTGAAATCAAGACAGCCGGCGGCGAAGCGACCGCAAACTATGATTCTGTTGAGCAAGGTGAATTGATCATTGCAGCAGCAATGAGGGCTTATGGGCGCATCGACATCGTGGTCAACAATGCTGGCATCTTAACCCCAGAAGTATGGTCTGAACTCACCCTCGAATCCTGGCAACGCACAATAAATGTCAACTTGACCGGCGTCTTCAGTGTCATGAAAGCCGCGTGGCCGATCTTTGTAGCGCAAGAGTATGGGCGCTGCATCATGACATCGTCCCCCGCAATGTACGGTGCTGGCGTGGCAGCCTACGCCGCCAGTAAGGCTGGGCTGATTGGCCTTGCTAACTCGCTCCAGTTTGAAGCACGAAAACTAAAGTTGGATATTAAGTGCAATATCTTGATTCCTCAGGCTGACACCAGAATGACCCAAGATTTTACCTCTTCTGTTAACGAGCGGCGCATCTCTCAAGGCAAGCCTGCCGCCCGAGGCGCGCCCGCTGAAGTTATGCAAAGGCTCTCTCCTGACAAGGTATCGGCAATGGTCGTATGGCTTGCACATCCAAGCTGTCAGGCGCAAGCGAGCATTCACGAGGCCGGCGGGGGCTATTTCGCGCAACTGAATTGGGCGCGGTCCGCGCCACTATTTGCTACTGAATTGGAGGGTGTGGAGAATGCGCCCGTACCTGAAAACATTAGAGATGGTCAAGCGAAGCTGGCAGACTTTGACAATGGCGACATGCCGAAATCTGGCGACGGCTCAATGGGGTCCCCTTCAGCACTAGAACAAGTTTTTAACCACCTAAAGTCACAATAACTCAGCTAGCTGAGTGCCAGGCAAGCAAAGCCTAGCCTTGTTTCAGCGCCAATACCCTGAGGAATTGGCGCGTTCCGGCCACCTTATCTGGATGACTCAGCGGTGCCAGCCCGAAAACATAGCCCAACAGTTAGCAGCTCTAACAAGGATCCAGCAAACAGAGGGTCAAAGCAAATACAGGCTCGCTTGTGTCTCGAGCGGGATCTAAGCGCACAAAGACCAAAGTCTAGAACTTCCCAGCTACATATGCCCATGCTGCCAATTGCAGCAACTGCCCTTGGAGACGTTCGAGTGCGCGCAAGGACCACAGCAACACTGCAATAGCAATATAGCCGTCTTGAACTGTGGTGTACCGAGTGAAAACTCCACGTGAGGTGCCATTCGTGAAAAATGCGGCGCCGCTAATAAGTGCCAAACTCACTTACTACAAGACCCAGCGCCACTTCGCACTACAGCGGCCACTGCGTTGGCCAGGTTATTAACGCAAAGACCGTCGCTGGATAAGTAATGGCTGTGAACAACAAATAGATTAACGAGGCTCGAAGCAAAGATGACAATGGCAGCGACAAAAACTGATGAATTATGTCAGTACGAATATCTTTAAACGACTTTCGCCATTACAAAGTGAGCGGATGCACCCACTCCAGTACACCAGTGGCAAATAACCTTAAAACGCCAAGGAGAAGAACAGCCGCGGCATTGCCTGGGTCGATGATGATCAATGCCACAGCAAAAGGCACGAGGACGCACAAAGGGTAAGTCCCCCATGTCAGAACCGCTCTGAACAAGGAGAGTCCATAATCTACTGTTTCGACTCAGCCATGGTGGTCCTACTTCCACCTCGCTGATTTTAATTTCAAGACGCTAATCTGCCCAACGCATTCAACGCGAATCAAAGCTTGATGTTCAGGTATTATGAAAGGGTACCGAAGAGAACCTTCTGCCCTCAAGTAACAGTTCATATTCCCTGCCAATGCAGGTAAGAACATGCCGTTAGGAGACAATTTTTGGGCAAACATAAAAGTTGCGTGAACACCTGAATACCTATCTTTGCTATAGTCGAAAAAAAATAACAAAAGATTCGCCACCATGAAGAAACTTACCCTCATCGTCCTCCTTTCTTGCTCTTTTGCGACCCCAGTCTCATGGAGTGCTGACTTCAATAAAGGCGTGACTGCCTACCAAGCTGGCAATTATAAAGCCGCCTTAGCCGAATGGCGGCCTTTGGCTCACGCTGGCAACGCTCGCGCACAGAATTTCCTAGGCTTTATGTATGACAACGGCGAAGGTGTTCTAGAGGACGATTTGGAGGCAGTCAAATGGTATCGACTGGCCGCCGAGCAGGGTAACTCGAAGGCGCAATACGGCCTTGGGGTTATGTTTGCTAACGGCGAGGGCGTTACCCAAAGCAATGTCTACGCGCACATGTGGTGGAATATCGCGGCTTCTAATGGCGACAGACAAGCTAATGAGAATAAAGCCGTCATTGCCAGCCAAATGAGTGCACAGGAACTCTCCAATGCGCAATCGCTTGCACGAGCGTGTGTCAGCAAAAGCTACAAAAATTGTTATAAGAAAAGATCGTCAACCAAGACGAAAAAGTCGACCTAAGGCGCGGTGTTGCCAACGCAAAAGGTGACACCAAAGCGCTTAATCAAACAATAACAAATAGGTCCCAATGAAAAGAATAACATTCGCCCTACTTACCCTATTCGCCAGCGCATCTGCCAATGTAATGGCAAAGGAAGGCTCCGACATAGCGCTCATCACAAATACGTATAGGGCTTACGTAGCAGATTTTATAGAAGGCGACATTGCAGCAATAACGAATAAATTCACTTATCCAGTGACGTTCAAAATGAAACTCCTTGGGATCATTCCCGTACACAAGACTTTTACTAACGAAGCCGAATTAGCAGAACAATACCGTGACATGAAAGCTGACATTCAGGAGGGTTACGCCTATAGCACCGTTGACAACATCACAGTACGACGTGAGGAAGTTACCTATGTGGCAGATGTTCGTTACTCTCGATTCAACGCCGAGGGCGACCTGCTTTTTTCCGGCAGAGGCCTCTACTCTTTTAAAGATGATGACGGTCAGTGGAAGATGTTTGTGGTTGAGCAAGTTGAGAAGTAATTTGGCTGCCTTGCAAAAGCTGATGTCTGCCCAGGCTTTGGTTACCGCGTAAATATTCTAAAACGCGTGCAACATGAACCTGACAACCAATAATGAAGATCACCGCTAGCGATCAAACCATCTGCGCACTTCGCACGATATTGCTCCACTGATGCGGTTCCTCTTGCAGCTGTCTGACTTGCAGCTTACCCAAGCTGCTTAGTCAATTGCAGAGACATTAGGCACTAGCTAGTATGCCTCATCGGAGAAAAAGAGAATCAAAATTTTGAGGGATAAAGAATGACGTACCTAATTGTAATGGCCCTACTGCTAACTCTTGTACAGATTAGCTTACTGCCGCTGATGTTTAATCTTAGCAATATTGAGTACCTACTGGGCAACAGAGACGAACCCAACCCCGAGAGCGTTCTCGTGAGTAGGGCTAAAAGAGCTGCAAACAATCTACTGGAGAGCTTGCCCAGCTTTCTCGCTTTGGCCATTTTGTCCATCGTCCTGTCAGTAGACAACTCTGACCTCATGCTTTACTGGCTTATGTTGCGAGCCGCTTACACCGTCAGTTACTTAGTCGGCATAACCTACTTAAGAACTCTACTCTGGATTGGTTCAGTGGGTTGCTTGATTATGATGGCCCTAGCACTGCTTTGATGCGCTAGTCCGCTCTTCACTGTTTAGCAAAAGCCGCTCTAGCAATAGCGCGGCTTTTTTCTTCCGCATTCGAATAAAAAACGCCCGCTCAGGCCCCTTGGATGCAGGTGGCAATCGCGCAAACTTTCTAACGCGCTTTCGCCTGAAGCGCGACTAAGCCGCGCCTTCTCCTCCCGCCCAATTAACTAAACCGATGCCATAGCCATCTTGGAATGGGGCAGAAATAAGTTCCTCGGTATCAAAACCTGACGCTTTAAGTTCTTGCCAAAACTGCGGCACCCCCCCAGCCCAAGAATTAGTTTGAACATCGAATCTCGTTTTGTAATCTTGCTGAATATCATGCAATGCAATAATTCCGCCAGCTCGGACATAGCGAAAATATCGAATAAAGTCTTCTTTTGCGCGCTCATAACTGTGATCGCAATCTATGAACAAAAAGTCGAGTTTGTTAACACCAAGGTGTCGTTCAAGCCTTTGCGCTGTTTCATCAAGATGGCTATCGCCCTGCCAGAACGTAACGTCTTTGTCGTGACATAGCTTCTGCAAACGCTCTATTCGTGAACCACTGTTGCCCAAATCAATAGACAAAATGCTCGCCTGCTCACCTGCTCACCTGCAGCGATAGAAAACAGCAATGCACTACCGCTCCCAGGCCCGCCAATCTCTAGCGCCTGCTGGGGCGCCAAAGCATTCACTCGGTGAAGCAGTCCCAGAAACTCCGGCATCTGCTGATCAACCCGATACTGGCGACTATTTTTCATGTGCTCCAGCTTTGCACTTAATTCAGGCAGCTTATCGAGCGCATCACGCACCTCTGTTATGTACTCTTATGAAGTGGCATAAAGTTTTTTCGAAAGGCGTTTAAAAGGGTTTTTCACTGAAATCCTCTTTATTCTTATTTTTTCTGATTCGCGACGAATCGCCGGTAGCAATCCTAGCGCGTCTGAGACTGCCGAACGTATAGACAATATTACCAATCACACTTTTTGAGTACTTCCAACTTGCCCAATAAAGCGCGACAAAACAAAGTTACGATAATCAACTAGAATTTTGGTCAAATTTAGGCGATGTTTAGGCCTAGGAGAGGAGATTGAAATGGATTTATACGATGCGATGAGCACTTTGCGTGCTGTGCGTAGATTGCGCCCAGACCCCGTCGATGACGAGGTCATTGAACGAGTGCTAACAGCAGCTACCTGGGCGCCTACGGGTGGCAACACACAGCCTTGGCGCATTGTTGCAGTCACAGACCCAGCAAAAAAACAGGCACTACAAGATCTATACAGCCCGCATTGGGATGCGTACATCCCAGGCTACGAGGCCAGACTTGAACATATGCCCGAGGACGCCAAAACCTCCAGCGTTAAAGCGATGGAGGCAGGCAACTATCTTGCCAGCCACATGCACGAAGTACCCATGATTGCGGTATTTTGTTTTAACCCCAAATTAATGGCGATTACCGACGCAGAGCTAGACCGGCCCAGCGTTGTCGGCGGCGGATCTGTTTATCCCGCTGTACAAAACTTTTTACTCGCCTGTCGCAATGAAGGACTCGGCTGCGTACTGACCACTCTGCTTTGCTACGAAGAGGACTCAGTTAAGGCGCTGCTTAATTTGCCCGAGGACTGGTATACCTGCGCACATGTGCCGATTGGTTACCCAGTGCTAGGCGGCCACGGCAGCATAAGACGCCGCGACATGAAACAAATGGTTCGTTTTAATGAGTGGTAACCGCCCTCAATGGCCAAACCAAATGAACATTGAGAGTAATGCATAAAATGAATAACTCAGGCGAAAAACACACTCGTTATCAACAAGCTGAAGCACTTGATGGTCCGGTAGTGTTACCACTGCCTCAAGCCACTCAAGACTTACACCAAGCGCAGGAGGATTTACGCACACACGGTTGCTGCATTGTTAACAACGTACTAGATGACAACGCGATCAGCGATCTAAAGGCCCGCATGGATCGTCAATTTGCAGCAGAACTTGCTCTGGGCGAACAATGCCCTGACCGGGGTTCAAGCAACAAAATTGTTATCCCCAACCTTGTGAATAAGGGTAAGCATTACCTCGATTTAGTGGAGCGGCATGAGACAGAGGCGTTAGCCGGATTTTTATTGGGCAAAGACTTTTTGCTCTCCAGCCTCACTGCCCACATGTTCCTAGGCACTACCCCTGCGATAGAGTTGATTCACCGAGACCAAGGCCAAATACCTGCGTCCGTAGAATTTCCTGCCATTTTCAATCTCTTTTATACCTTGGACGACTTCACGCCCCAACGCGGCAGCACAGTGGTCTTTCCAGGCAGCCATCGCTGGCCACAGGGTTACAGAGTACATCCACCCAAAGCTGAACTAGGTCATCAAGTGACTTTAACGGCTGGCAGCCTTTTTGCTTTTGATGGCAGGCTTTGGCATGGCACCGGAGCGAATCACGAGGGTCATAGGAGGCGGGCTATCTCTGTATTTTGCTGCGCGCCTTGGGTACGCCAACAAGAAAACGCGGCGGCGGCAACATCCCATGACATATTCGATACCGCCAGCCCCAAACTTAGGGCACGACTAGGGCTCAAAACATACGGCACCCTAGGCAATATCAATGGCACCCGAATAGAGCACCAGCGCATTGCCTTCGGCAATGTGGATGTGGCTTTTCCCGATGAGCTAATTGGTGAAAACGCCGAACTTATTCCACTGCAAAAATCTAGAAAGCTCGATTAATGCATCACAAAGCGTTTATTCATGACCCACAGAACAACAGGCTAACTAGAAGTTGAACATCTGACCGTAAACTAATTTGAGGGGAAGGTTTTGTCACAATACAAACCGTTGAGTACTTATCAGCTTGCATCTTATGGCGCTCCGGCAATGCCGTTATCTATGGTTGCGCTGCCGCTGGCTGTTTATCTAACCCCGGTGTACGCAGATTCTGCGGGCTTTGGACTAAGCCTTGCTTTTGTTGGTCTGATGCTCGCACTCTCTAGAGTATTTGATGGATTAACAGACCCCATTGTAGGCTTCATATCTGATCGCATTCGCACCCGTTGGGGGCGACGTAAACCTTTTATTTTAATCGGTATGCCCATTTTCATGGCGGGCGTTTGGCTCCTTTGGATACCCCCCATAGAATTTACCGAAGTAACTTGGCTAGGCCTAACCTTCAATACAGGCTACCCCTATTTGCTCGGCGCACTAGTGGTACTTTATATCGGCGCAACCATTCAAGACGTACCGTACTCGGCCTGGGGTGCAGAGCTTGCTAGAGACTACAACGAGCGAACCCTCGTCATGAGTTGGAAAGAGGCTTTTACGGTATCCGGCTCTCTGATCGGCGCGCTCTGCCCGGCCATCATCGTTTTCTGGGGCTTTACTGCGCCTGCCGATAACGTCTACTTTTTAACCATTGGTCTAGTCCTAGTGATGCCCTTCTTGGTCTTCAACCAACTTAAAGTAGTGCCTGAATATCCAGTCAAAGAAACCAATTCAGAGCGTCTGCCCTTGCGGGAAAGCTTCAAATACGTGTGGGCCAATGAACCCTATCGTAAATTGGTCATCATATTCCTGTTCTCTACCATTGGCTCAGCAATGACCAATTCGCTGAGTTTTTTCTTTGTTAAACACGTCTTACTGGCGGGGGATTTATACGGTTTTTATCTCGCCCCTTACTTTATCTCACAAATTGTCGCCATACCGCTGTGGTTTAAACTATCCGCCAAAATCGGTAAACACCGCGCAACGATGGTCGCTATTTTTTGGTACGCATTGTGGTCGTGCTTTATTCCGCTCATCGCCATAGCGCCACAAATTTGGTTTGAGGCATTCGAGCTAAGCAATACCCTCGCCTTTTTACCTGACAGTTGGTTATCGGGTTTGAACGACCGCTTTGAGGGCATTTCCACGGGCAAGTTCGCTTTTTTCATTGGTGTGATGTGCCTTAAAGGCAGCGCCATTGGCGCTCTAAGCGCCCTACCCTATGCAATGGCCGCAGATGTGATTGACCTCGACAGCTCTCGTACTGGCAAACGTCAGGGCGGCGCATACTTCAGCATTTGGACCATGACCCGCAAGCTTGCTTATGCGGCGGGTTTGATCGTGGGCACCACCGCGGCGACCGTCGTTGGCTTTAACTCATTGGCTGATCCAATCGATGCACCAAATACAGCGTATTCATTACTGTGGCTGGCGTGTTTGTATTCTATAGTCCCTGCCATCTTCAAGTTTGTGGCAATGCCATTGCTGTGGAATTACTCGTTGACCGAGGAAAAGCTAGCAGAAATTCAAAAGGAGATTGACGACGCTAAGGTTGTGGCAACCTAACGGTTGCCTTATCTTATATTGGTTACGCGGTTGGCGTGGGCCGCCCTAGCCGATTTTAACTGACCAGTGGCAAAGTCCTAGGTTTAAGAAAAACCTAGGGGAAAAGGCTCAGGCATCGCGCCAAATCTTGCCACGCTTTTGCACAGCATCAAGCATCGACCAATCACCTTGAGGTACCTCGAAGCCTTTCGGAAACGGTGCTCTAGGCTCCACCTCTAATGACACCATTACCCGATCGTCCCGGTAGTAGCATTGCATAACCAAACTCACCAAGGGCGCCATTGCTGGGTGACCCTCTAGCTCAGGCAACACCTGTTCAAGTGGCAGGCCATCACCCAGGCCACAAGACACTGCGTGCTCAGCGCATTTGCGAATCTGCGCCTCATTAGCTCTAGCAGAATCTAAAATGTCGGCAAAAATCAGCTCGTCATCTGCACCGGGCACGTTATGAACAGCGCTTGCTGGAACGATCATTCCAACCAAAACCTTTAGCGCATCTCTTTCGTCAGCGCTAAACAGGCTATCTGTGGCAATAGTATTACTCATAAGTCTTTCTTCTCTCCTTTTGGCTGCCTTCTTTTGGCTGCTTTTTTTGGCTAACGTCTCTTGCCTACCGGCCAGACCAAGAGCTGACAACCGTAAAACCTGATTTTAAACTCAGTCAAACAAACGCGTTAAACGCTTTTTAATTTGGTCAGTAACGTATAGCGCCAAGGTCTGGATGGTCCGAGTGGGGTTCACACCAGCACTGGTCACAAAGATACTGCCATCTACAATGAACAAATTTTTGACGTCGTGACTGCGCCCCCATTCGTTAACAACAGATTTTTGCGGGTCCTTGCCCATTCTTGCAGTGCCCATCAAATGCCAGCCACCACTGGCCAAAGGCGACTCAATAATCACATCCGTAGCACCGGCGGCGCGCAGGGTTTCTGTGGCGCGAGCAACAGCGAAGTCCAACATCTTCTGGGAATTATCGCTGATGCTGTAGGTCATCTTAGGTGCAGGAATGCCGTGAGCGTCTCTAATGCTTGGATCTAACGTCACTGTGTTGTGTTCCTCTGGCAGATCTTCACAAATAGCCACCATGCCAGCGATGCGGTTATGCAATTTGCGGTAAGCATCGTGATGACCCACGCCCCAAGGAATACGCCCTGAGTGCACACCGGTCAGAGCCGTTGCTACTAAACCTCGACCTCGAGTGGTCTCATAGGTGAAGCCACGGACAAAGTCTCTTTCTTGACCCGTTTCATAAAACTCCTGACTCCAAATACTGTCGTGAGGTCCCCGGTAACCATCTAAAGGTTCTTCGAACACACCCTGAATAGATGCATAGGGATGAAGCATTAAGTTTTTACCGACCAAGCCTGAGCTATTGGCCAGCCCATCTGGAAATTGCTCGGATACGGAATTGAGCAATATACGCGGCGTACCCACGCCGTTACAGGCCATGATAACGACATGAGCAGGCTGAAATTGCTCAACGCCGCCCTCGTCAAAGTAAGTTACGCCAGAAGCTAATCCGTCATCGCCGACATTGATTTCTTTCACTCGGCACCAGGTGCGCAATTCCACGCCTGCGCGAACTGCCTCAGGCCAATAGGTGATATCAGTACTTGCTTTAGCACCTTGGGCGCAGCCATAAATGCAAGCACCAAGGTTTATACACTGATCTCTGCCGTTGTAAGGCTGTGTAGCAATAGCTGAATCTGAAGGCCACCAATGCCAACCCAGCTGATTGAAACCCTCCGCCAACTTCTGCCCAGACTTACCCATGGGCAACGGCGGCATGAGTGATTGTTTGGCGGGATACGCTGGATCACCAGCAAGGCCAGAGACACCGGTAATACGATCATTTTCTGCATAAAACGGTTCAAGGTCGCCGTAATCTATGGGCCAATCATCAGCCACACCATCTAAAGACTTAACCTTAAAGTCAGAGGGGTGAAAACGAGGGTAGTGACCGGCATACAAAACGGTTCCACCACCCACGCCGTTAAAGTTGGCAATTTTGATCGGTGAATCATCATCATTTACAGGGTAATCACCAGGCTGCTGGCGGCGATTAGGATTAATACTGAAATCCGACTGCGCCCGACTCTCCCAGTCTCGCCCAGTAGTTGGGTAGTTTGAAGGGTTAGTCCACCCCCCCTGCTCTAAGCAGACAATGCGCATTTTGGTTTCGGCTAAATTCCAAGCCGCAGTGGCGCCAGATGCCCCTGCACCAATAATAAGAACGTCGGCTGGCGAAAAATCGATACCGCTGCTCATACTCATTCCACCGCCCTGCTCAAACTATATGTACGATGCTTAACAATGCTCACCAAATCTCTCCCAAATGAAAACGTCTCTGGGCGACATAATGCAATGATTAACAAGTCTTCGCCAGACTGCCCAGGTGGCATGCTGATCAACACTTATTAAACTCCTAACAGAAAAAGAGCACGGTGAGAGCAAAGAGAGAACAAACACAGGTCACGCGCAGTAAACGCCAGTTATGTATAATCGTCTGCAAATTGATCGGGCCGCTCTGCGGCGGTTCGCTTAGATTGCACAAGAAAAAAGCTATTTTGGGGAGTAATAAAATGAGTCAAGCAACACCAGTGTTAGTTGGCATTAGCCACCTTGAGCAGCGTTTCCAAGATTTTGCCTCGGCAAAGGAACCTGTAGAACTCATGATTGATGCAGTCAAAGCCGCCGCGGCAGACGCAGGCAGCAGTGAACTACTTAATGCCAATTCAGTACGCGTTATCAAAGGCATTTGGGGCTATCAAAATCCTGCAAAAGCCGTGGCTGAAGCCATAGGCTGCCCAAACGCACAAACTGCTTTATCGCCATATGGCGGCAACTACGTGCAATCAGTATTGAACGTCAGCGCATTAGACATTCAAAGCGGCGCCCACGACATAATTATTCTTACCGGCGCAGAGTGCGGCAACACTCAAGCAAAGGCAGCCAAAGCTCAGCATGATCTAGGCTGGGCAGAGCTACCGGGTACCCCTGACTTAATGATCGGCAAAGAGAAAGATATGCGCCACGAGGCCGAGATCGCTATAAGATTAGGCCGCCCGATCCAAATTTATCCCATAATGGAAACGGCCTTACGCAACGAATTGGGCATGAAGGTCGATGACCACATGAAGCATATTTCTGAGCTTTGGGCCGGCTTTAGTGCCGTGGCAGCGAACAACCCTAACGCATGGATTCGCGACGCCAAAACCGCCGAAGAAATTCGCACAGTTTCAGCCATCAACCGTCCGGTATCGTTCCCTTATCCTAAGTTCTTAAATTCCAATAGTGCAGTAGACCAAGCTGCAGCATTGATTTTATGTTCTGAGGAAAAAGCAGAAGCGCTGGGCATTCCAAGAGAAAAGTGGGTTTATCCTTGGGCGGGTAGCGACGCTCAAGACCATTTCCACTTCTCAAACCGAGATAATTTGCACAGCTCTCCGGCCATTCGTCTTGCAGGCAAAAAATGTCTAGAAATGTCGGGGATGACACCGGCTGATATCGACCTGGTCGATGTATACAGCTGCTTCCCCGTCGCTGTCCAAATTGCCTGTAGAGAGCTAGGTCTAGACACCAGCAAGCCTTTAACCGTCACCGGCGGCTTAACCTGGGCAGGCGGCCCATTGAATAACTACGTTATGCACTCCATTGTGCGTATGGCGGAGTTACTTCGTGCCCAACCAGGCGACAAAGGAATGATCACCGCGAACGGCGGTTATATTACTAAACATGCTTTTGGCACCTATTCTACTCAGCGCCCAGAAAAGCCTTTCCAGCACGCGAACTTGCAAGATCAGGTAGATGCATTACCCAAGCGAGAAGTCGCTATGGCGCACGTTGGCGAAGGTGTTGTCGAGGGTTACTCAGTTATGTATGGCCCTAAAGGTCTGGACAAAGCCTTTGTGGCGACTCGGTTGTCTGATGGACGCAGAGCCTGGGGCACTTCTCAAGATACAGATCTATTGCAAAGTATGACTACGGAGGAATTTGTCGGCCGCCCGGTGAAATTAGCCGACCATGTAGCCACATTTTAAGTAGCAGTTTAGGTAGCGGCATTTTAACTAGCATTCCAACAAGCGGTCAGAGCCATTGAGCAACCCAAAAGAAATACACAGCCCTGAAGCGGGATTTCCAGCAGGCATAGGCCGGCGCTTGGGCGCCCTAATGTATGACAGTTTGCTGATTTTAGCGTTGTGGTTTTTAACAGGATTTATTTGGGTACCACTCAGTGGCGACGTAGTTACAGGCTTTGCATTTCAGCTGACTTTGCTTGTTGAAACTGTTGGTTTCTACGCGTATTGCTGGCACAAAAATGGCGAAACACTGGGCATGCGAGCATGGCATATTCGTTTGGTAGACGAGTCTGGCAACAGCGTAAGTGTTAAGCAAATAGCCCTCCGCGCCATGGTTGCACCATTCTCGCTGGCGTGCGCTGGCCTAGGCTACCTTTGGCTGTTTATCGGTGACGACAAGCAAACTTGGCATGACAAAGCCAGTAAGACACTGGTTGTGCACCTGCCACGATAGTTCCCTATCCTGTTATCGACCATTAAGCGAACCTTTGGCGATTTTTTGGCGACCGTGTAGCCCCACTCCGAACCGTCCTCTTAATCTAGCAGCCAGTAATCTGGCACCCAGCTCGCTCAAACTAGATTGCGACATGGGCATCTTGGCCTATTTTGTCTCATTTCTTTCCAGCCTTTTTCCTCCAATAACGCTAAACTTAGACCTCACGACTTAAATTACTGATGTGGATAAATCGAACATGAATTTTACCCTTGCAAGTGGCGCGCTATCTGCCGCCCGAACCCCCTGCCTCGTGACTAGCTTTCAGATTGCCAAGAAAGTAGCAAAGGCGTCAGGAAACCAAAGCACGTTCAACCGTGCTACCCAGGATTTCAAAGACAGCATTGGCAACACGCTGTGCATTCAAATGGAAGGCGCAGTGGCAAGGTTGTTAATCATTGGTGGCACCAGCGAAGCCTCTGCAGCAAATTTTGCAAAAGCTTGCGATGTAGCGGCAAAGACATTGATCAAACTACCCATAGGCCAAGCACTAGTTGCGCTACTAGACGCTAAAGTGAAAGGCAAGGATGCGCCGTGGAAAGCACAAACCTTGCTGCAAGCCATTAGCCATGCCGCCTATCAATTCAACCGCTACAAGAGTAAGCCAAAGCCCACTCACCCATTGAAGCGCGTGCGTATTCAAGCACCGGCAAAAAATACGCCGTCAGTACAACGCACCATCACTTTGGGCAACGCCCTGGACGCGGGCATGGCGTTGACAAAGGACTTAGGCAACGAGCCACCAAACGTTTGTACACCCCTCTACCTGTTGGCTGAAGCACGTAAAATGGCGCGCAACCCAAAGGTAAAAGTCAGCCACTTAGATGAGAAGAAAATGCTCTCCATGGGCATGGGTGCATTTATGGCTGTCTCCCAAGGTAGCGACAATCCAGGCCGAATGATCATTATCAATTACAGCGGTGGCCCAAAGAATCAGGCCCCCATAGCGCTCGTGGGCAAGGGTATAACCTTTGATACCGGAGGCATTTCCCTCAAGCCACCGCCCACAATGGACGAAATGAAATACGACATGGGCGGCGCAGCGGCAGTTTTAGGCGCCACGAAAGCAGCCATTGAAGCCAAGCTTCCAATCAATCTCTTAACTATTGTTGCAGCGGCTGAGAACATGCCGAGCGGCGGCGCTACTCGCCCTGGCGATATTGTGACCACCAGCTCAGGCAAAACCGTAGAAATTTTGAATACCGATGCTGAAGGCCGGTTGGTTTTATGTGATGCCCTCACCCATGCGCAGACCTTTAAGCCCCGCACAATCATCGACGTAGCTACGCTGACTGGCGCATGCATTATGGCGCTGGGCAGCCACGCCAGCGGACTTTTCGCCAACGACGACGCCTTGGCAGACGACCTCTTAGAAGCAGGCCAAGACACTGGAGACCGCAACTGGCGGCTGCCTTTATGGGACGACTACCAAGCAGGTCTTAACTCAAACTTTGCGGATATGGCCAATGTTGGGGGACGCGGTGCGGGCAGTGTTACCGCTGCGTGTTTCCTTGCGCGCTTTGTCGATGACACACCATGGGCCCACTTAGACATTGCTGGCAGCGCTTTTCATGGCGGTGCAAACAAGGGCTCTAGTGGCCGTCCAGTTCCAATGCTGTTCAAGTATTTGGTTAACCAAAGCTAGCGCGGCCTGCATAAGTGACTCGGGTAGATTTTTACGTCTTAGAAGACCTCAGCGAAGATGCAGCAATGCGCTTCGCTTGCAGGCTGTGCCTCAAGGCCATACAAGGTGGTATGCCCGTGCATGTGCAACTTGAGGATAAAACCCAAGTTGCAGCAATGGATACATTACTTTGGGACTACCCGAAACACCGCTTTTTACCGCATCAGTTAATAACCGAAACCGGTGAAACAACTGCAGCCCAAGCTGAAACTGCCAGTGAGGCCCAATCAACTGAAAAGCCGACTGATGCAGCAACTGATAACGAGGCAAGCAAAGATCAAAGCAAGGACCGAGGCGGCGTGAAAAGCCCAATCCACCTTGGCTGCGATGGCCCACTCCATGACAGCGGCTTATTGATTAATCTGGCCACTCAGGTTCCCAGTTTCTTTGGGCGCTTCGACCGAGTGGCAGAAATCATAGTCGGCGAAACCAAAGACCAGGGGCGCGAGCACTACAAATTTTATCGTGATCGTGGCTATCCGCTGCATCACCATGACCTGAAAGATTGGGAAAATTAAGCTAATGTCGCCAACACCATTTTATGAGGGTTTGCGCCAAGCAACCCCGGGGCCAACGAAAGTAGATATATAGAAACATGGACACTAGTTTTAATCCGGAAAAAATAGAACAAGACCTTTACCAAAGCTGGGAGAAAGCTGGTCATTTTGCACCCAAGGGAGAAGGCGACGGTTATTGCATTCTTATCCCACCGCCTAACGTCACCGGCACGCTGCACATGGGCCACGCGTTTAACCAAACATTGATGGATTCGCTCATTCGCTACCAGCGTATGTTAGGCAATCGCACCTTGTGGCAAATGGGCACAGACCATGCGGGGATCGCCACACAAATGTTGGTGGAGCGGCAGATTGCTAGCGAAGGCAGCAGCAGACATGAACTGGGAAGAGAAGCCTTTATTGAGCGCGTTTGGGAGTGGAAAAAACAATCTGGCGGCACAATTTCCAAGCAAATCAGACGCATGGGCTCCAGTATCGATTGGACCCGCGAACGCTTCACGATGGATGACGGTTATGCTGAGGCGGTACAAACAGCATTTATTCAACTGTTCGACCAGGGCCTCATTTATCGCGGCACTCGGTTGGTCAACTGGGACCCAGAATTGGGTACCGCCATATCTGACTTAGAGGTAGAGAACAAAGAAGAGCAAGGGTTTCTATGGCATTTCCGCTACCCCTTAGCTGGTGGTGCAAAAACTAAGGAAGGCGATGATTTTTTGGTGGTTGCCACAACAAGACCTGAAACCATGTTGGGTGATACCGCAGTGGCCGTACACCCAGACGATGAGCGTTACGCACACCTTATTGGAGCAACCATTACCCTGCCCTTGGTTGGACGAGAAATTCCTGTCATTGCAGATGATTATGTAGATATGGCATTCGGCACGGGTTGCGTAAAAATCACCCCCGCCCACGACTTCAATGACAATGAAATGGGCGCTCGACACAACCTTGAGTCTATTAACATCTTAACGCCAGAAGCCAAGATCAACGGCGACGCACCTGAACCCTATCGCGGCCTAGATCGCGTTGTTGCGCGCAAGCAGATTGTTGCCGACCTTGACGCACTCGATTTGTTAGCAGCCGTTGAAGACCACAAACTCATGGTACCTAGAGGCGATAGATCTAACGCAATCATTGAGCCATACCTCACAGATCAATGGTTTGTGAAAATAGCGCCACTCGCTGAACCCGCTATAAAAGCGGTTGAAGATGGCAGCATCAAGTTTGTACCCAAACAGTATGAGAACACCTATTTTTCGTGGATGAGGGATATCCAAGACTGGTGCATTAGCCGCCAGCAATGGTGGGGCCACAGAATTCCAGCATTTTATGACGAAGCAGGCAATATCTACGCAGCTGAAGACGAAGCCAGTGCGCGCAAAAAATATGCTTTGAGTGATGAGATCAAACTTAGCCAAGACAATGATGTGTTGGAAACTTGGTTTTCATCAGCCTTATGGCCAATGGCCACATTAGGCTGGCCCGAAAGACACCCGGATTTAGAAGACTACTTACCGTCCAGCACACTGGTCACAGGCCACGATATTATTTTCTTCTGGGTTGCCAGAATGATTATGATGACCCTGCACTTTGAAAAGAAAGTACCCTTCGACACGGTATATATTCACGGCTTAGTGCGTGACTTTGAAGGGCAGAAAATGTCTAAATCGAAGGGCAATGGTTTAGATCCGTTAGACTTCATTGACGGCGTTGACCTTGAAACACTCGTTGCCAAGCGCACCAGCAACCTCACGCAACCTAAAATGGCCAAGCGTATTGAAAAGCAAACGCGCAAAGATTTCCCTGAAGGCGTAGCCGCATACGGCACAGACGCCTTGAGGTTCACGTTTTGTGCCCTCGCCACAACCGGCAGAGATGTGCGCTTTGATACCAATCGTATTGAAGGCTATAGAAATTTCTGCAACAAACTGTGGAATGCCAGCAAGTTTGTCTTAATGAACACCGAAAACGTCGATCTGACACATGCCGTTGACGAATCTACCCTCAGCTCTGCTGACCGCTGGATTTTGAGCAAAACCAGGCGCATGGTAGAAGATGCCAAGTTCGCATTGGAAACTTATCGCTTTGATATTTTCGCCAGTAGTATTTATGAATTTGCTTGGCACGAATACTGTGATTGGTACTTGGAACTCACAAAGTCACTGCTCTGGAATGAAGACATTGACCCGGCTCTGAAAAAGGCTACCCAGCGCACATTACTAGAAGTATTAGACACAATGTTGCGCACAGCCCATCCTGTTATGCCCTTTATTACAGAAACACTATGGCAGCAAGTTGCACCGCGTTTGGGGATCATTCCTGCCTCTCACAATGCGGCAGAAAACAGCATCATGCTGCAAAGTTTTCCTGATCCAGAAAAAATCATTAACGACCCCGCAGCTGAAGAACAAATTGAGTGGCTGAAGGCAGTAATAACGGGCATTCGTAACATTCGAGGTGAGGCGAACATTAAGCCGAGCAAAGAGATCACCGTGCTACTGCAGGGGGGCAGCCCTGCGGACCGCGTTGGCGCAACGGAGAGCAGCGAGATGCTCATGCGTTTGGCTAACATAGCGGAAATCACCTGGTTAGAGGACGGAGATACCCCACCGGCAAACGCTTTAAGCTTGGTAGGTGAGCTGAAAGTCATGGTGCCGTTAGCGGGGCTTATCGACGTAGCTGCTGAACAAGCGCGCATAAACAAAGAGGTGGAACGCATCCGCGGTGAGATAGAGCGCATAGACAACAAACTCAGCAATGAGTCATTTGTTGCCAAAGCGCCCGCCGAAGTAGTTGAGAAAGAACGAGCGAGAGCTGCTGAATTCAATGCAACACTTGGCACTTTATCCGAACAGATGGCGCAGCTTGCCTCTCTGGCTTAAGGAACTTTCCAGAGGCTGGGGCGATGGCGCCCTTGCCTTGCCTTGCCTTGCCTTGCCTTGCCTTGCCTTGCCTTGCCTTGCCTTGCCTTG
>ERZ1047472.1054-NODE-1054-length-22239-cov-5.132483_pt1 | contig 22239 bp, 20 predicted proteins | sample MGYA00383095_ERZ1047472 | MGnify/ENA primary metagenome ERZ1047472 (study PRJEB29581, sample SAMEA5548365) | metagenome | biome: marine; feature: coastal; material: water | depth 1 m | study: Short-term variability in the microbial, nano- and picoplankton... | reverse complement strand
CGCATGGCTAGAAAAGGCAGCGGGAGAACTCGGAGGTTGCGAGATATTCGTCCATAATATTAGTTCTTCCGGCGCAGGTGGATCAGGGGATTGGGATATGACCTTCAATCTCGACATAAAAGCAGCCGTGACTTCAGTCACAGCTTTGGAACCTTTTCTTGAAAAGTCACAGGACGGTTCCGTAATTTTCATGGCTTCAACTGCAGCAATTGAAACATTCATAAGGCCTCAGGCCTTTAATGCCTTAAAAGCAGCGCTGATTACTTATGGGAAGCAACTTTCACAATCTTTGGGGCCGAAGGGAATAAGAGTGAATATGATATCACCAGGGCCAATAGTTTTTCCGGGAGGAAACTGGTCTAAGGTCAAAGAAGCAAAACCAGACTTTTATGATATGACTGAAGCTCAAATGGTTCTTGGGCGTTTTGGTACTCCGGATGATGTTGCTAAGACAGTTGTATTTATTTCAAGTCCAGCTTCAAATTATACAACAGGGACTAATGTGATTATTGATGGTGGTTATACGAAACGCGTTCAGTTTTAACTTTTGTCGTGACAAGACTGGAACAATCAACATCAATTGGAGATATAAGCCGTTTCCAAGCGATTCATAGAGCTGAAAACACAGCACTCATATTTAATGATGAGCATTTGAGTTATAAAGCATTAGACACATTAGCTTCGCAATCAGCAAATGGGTTAATGGCTGCCGGCGTGAAGAAAAATGATCGTATTTGTTATTTAGGTACTAACTCAGCTCATTATTTCGAGTTAATTTTTGCTGCATCAAAAATTGCAGCTGTTATGTGTCCCATAAATTGGCGACTCTCAACAACTGAGATTTTATATATTTTGGAAGATACGGAAGCTAAAATAATATTTATAACAAACGAATTTTCAGAAACAGTTAATAAAGTACTCGCAAAAACATCTAGAAATATAACTGTAGTCAATATTGATAACTTCAGTGATTGGAGAAAGAAAAACAAAGCATCGGACCCAAAAGTTGAATGCGGTTTAAAAGATGACGTTATTCAACTTTATACTTCGGGAACTACTGGTTACCCGAAAGGGGTAAGACTATCAAACCAATCACTACTACTTACGAGAGAGCGCGAGTCAAAAAAATCAAGTCCTGAATGGAGCAGGTGGCATCATAATGATGTAAGCTTAATTTCTATGCCCTGTTTCCATATGGGAGGAACAAATTATGGACTTTCAACACTGTATGCCGGTGCCACTGGGGTAATTACGTCTCAGTTTGACCCCTTAAACCAAATTAATTTTATAAAAAAATATGGTATTACAAAGCAGTTTATAGTTCCTACTGCGTTACGCATTATGCTTAAAGAACAATCTTTAAGTAATACTGAGTTAGAATCTCTAAAATACATATCCTATGGCTCATCCCCAATCCCATTGGACTTAATGGAATCCGCAATAGAAAAATTTGGATGTAAATTTATACAAAAATATGGCATGACCGAAACTGGCGGCAGCTGTACGGCTTTAGCGCCAGAGGACCATACAATTCCACCTAATCCACGAATGAATTCTGTAGGAAAGCCATTGAATGGGGTAAGATTAAAGATAATTAATCCGAGTGGCTTGGAGCAAAAAATCGGTGATAAAGGTGAAATAGTTATTCAAAGTACCGGAAATATGAATGGTTATTGGAAGAACATTCAAGAAACTAAAAAATCAATACTTGATGGTAATTGGTTCAAGACTGGTGATGTTGGATATTTGGATCAAGAAGGTTATTTGTATATACTTGATAGAGTTAAAGACATGATATTAAGCGGTGGAGAAAATATTTATTCCGCTGAGGTTGAAAGAGCACTGAAGCAAAACCCTACAATAGATCAGGTTGCCGTAATAGGTGTTCCGGATAAGAAATGGGGAGAATCGGTGAAAGCATGTATAGTATTAAAACCAAACACAATTAAAAATGAAACTAAAATCATATCTGAATGTAAAAAAATACTGGCAAGTTACAAGTGCCCAAAAAGTATAGATTTTCTGACGGAGCTTCCTAGAAGCACGAGTGGAAAAGTATTAAAAAGGCAATTAAGGAAGCCATATTGGGTGGCTAGCAACAAGCAGGTAAATTAACTTTATAGGCTAGACTTTTTATCAGTATTTATCATGGAAAAAACACTTAAATTTAATTTAACAGCACATAAGGCGACAAAACAATGAGTACAAACTGGACCGAGAAATTACAGAATTTAAAAAAAACTACTGGAGCACTAGCTTCTAGCTCACCGGAAACCATGAAAATGTTTGGGGGTTTGGCATTAACTGTTACCAAAGACGGAGCTTTATCTAAAAAGAACAAAGAGCTAATGGCAATAGCAATATCAATATGTATCCGCTGTGAAGATTGTATTGCTTACCACATGCAAAATGCCATTAAAGCTCAGGCATCACGAGAAGAAGTTATTGAGTCAATTAATGTTGCCATAGAGATGGGAGGCGGTCCATCCACTGTTTATGGAGGTAAAGCTATTGCTGCATATGAAGAATTTACTCGTAGCTAACAAATATATGGATTTATTTTTCTTATGAGTGGCAAGAGTCCTAAAGATAAAACTACTGCTGATACTTTATCAGATTTGAATATCTATGATCCTAATTTTAGTATTAATCCTTTTTCCACATATGAAGAACTACACCTAAATAATCCGGTTATATACTTACATAATTCTGATTCTTGGCTGGTTACAAGTGCTGATTTAATCACTGAGATATGTAGCCAACCACATTTATTTTCTAATGACATTTCAGTATTACTAGCTGGTCTTCATTCCGAAAAACCTAAAGTGAGAAAAATACTTGAACAAGGACTTCCTCAAGTACCTGTACTTCTTATGTCAGACCCACCTGATCACAGCCGATTCAGAAGACTTGTTGGGATGGCTTTCAGTGGACCAAGAATAAACATTATCGAGTCTGAAATACGTAAAATTTCCAGTAACCTTTTAGATAATTTAAAAGCTAATAAATCTTGGGACTTTATTTCGGAATATGCAATCCCAATGCCTGTTAATGTAATAGGAGGACAATTAGGTTTGAGCCAAAATGACATAAAAAAAATAAGACCCTGGTCTGATGCTTTTACCGATCGTTTAAGCGGTATGATTGATGAAGAACGTGAAGAGGCATGCGCTCATGCCGTAGTAGACTTTCAAAAAACTATGGAACATCAAATTACATTGCGCCGGAATTATAAGTATAATGACTTACTAGGCGATTTAGTGTCAGCAAGCTCAGATGGTGATAAGCCTCTTTCAAATGCGGAAATTGTATCTGTCATACAGCAGATTATGGTTGCGGGAAATGAAACCTCTACTAGCGCAATGGCAGAGGGTATTAAGCTATTGATAGAAAATCCAACTCAGATGAAATTATTGAGACAAGACACCTCTTTGTTAAAAAATACGGTTGAAGAAATATTAAGATTAGCAAGTCCAGTTGCTGGAAGCTGGAGAATAGCAACTCGTAATATAACTATTTTAGGAAAAAATATCAAAAAAGGTGATAAAGTAATGCTTCGCTTTGCGGCTGGAAGTAGGGACTCAGAAATGTTCAATCAACCAAATAAAATGGATATTACCCGTCAAAACTCCAAGACGCATTATGCATTTGGCCGAGGCATCCACACTTGTGTTGGTAACATGCTAGCACGTAGGGAAATCAGTATTTGCCTTGAACACATGATTAATAAATTTGAAACAATTGAACTAGCTGATTACGATAAAGCACACGCTTATAATCCTAATGTTATGCTGAGAGGTCTAAAAGTTTTAAATATAGAAACTAAAGTTAAAAATTAAAGTTACCAATATCATTCCAATCTGACAGTCTATCAGGCCAGCTATCAAGCTCATTATGCAAAGCAGAAAATAATAAGCCCCTGCCCTCAAAATTTTCAAAGTTATGAATATGATCATCTATAAGGTAATCAGCAGAAATTATACTTTTATCACCGCAAAAGACTATTCTTTTAGGCTCGAAGAAAGGCAAGTATTTTTTAATCCATTCGTATTTGGCTCCAAAAGAATTGGGCACGAACATTGCTGCTGTGGTTATGAAAACTTCATGATTCCTCTGTAATAATTCAAGCGTTTCAATTGAAGATTCTAAAGGCTTTAAATTAAAGAAAAACTCTGCTGTTTCCAGCCTTGCTGAAAGAGCAGCATATTGGTCGGCGTTCAAAACATCTCTAAATCTTTGTCCAGGCGTCATAGATGGCTTGACGGAATAAGATCTCTCCAACCAATCGAGTAAACCATTATGTGCATCAGCTATAACGTGATCCATATCAATTGCTATTCTTGCCATTATATTTTCCTAATTTTAGTATGCTTAAAAATAAATTTAAATGAAAATTATACCTTTTAAGGTTTACGATTTATTATTATAATTGTTTTTTTATATAATGCATGTAGAGTGTAAAGATATTATCAAAAGGAATAGTCATTAATAATTGGCAAAAATTTATATGGGTCTCTGAAAGATCGATTTTAATGATAATAGCAGTTGCAACATTATATGCCACTGGGATAGAAATTTTCAGGCTTATCCAATCTCAAGTTGTCAATCTAAGTGATCTGTTCTTACTCTTTATCTACGCGGAAGTTCTTGGAATGGTGGGGTCGTTTTATGCAAGTAGTAGGCTACCCGTAACCCTACCTATAATCATAGCCATGACGGCATTAACTAGAATGATTATATTGCAAAGCAAAGAAATTGATGCCGTTAATATTATATATGAAGCTTCAGGAATACTCATATTAGCTGCCGCTGCTTATATCATGACTCTTAAAGATAAACTTAGCCTAGAGAAACTTCAGTACAGAAAAGATTCTGCCAATAAATGATTGGCCTGTTATTAAACAAAACTCCTAATGAATAACGCCCTGACATAAATAGTTTGCAAAAATTTAAATTTTATCAAACTGGTTAACCTCTTGTTATCCAAATCAGGTGCAATGATTCCTATATACATATTTTATAAAGGAATTGATGTGAGTAAACTTCCATTAAATAAGATCATTCAAGGAAACTGTGTTTCAAATATGAACAGTCTTCCAGAATGCAGTGTTGACTTGGTATTTGCCGATCCTCCTTATAATCTTCAATTAGGTGGTGACTTGTCACGGCCCGACAACTCTAAAGTTTTAGGAGTAACTGAAGATTGGGATCATTTTGATACAATGGATGCTTACGATCTATTTACTCATGATTGGTTAAAGGCTGCGCGTAGAATACTTAAACCAAATGGTGCAATTTGGGTCATTGGAAGTTACCATAATATATTTCGTGTTGGCGCAATTTTACAAGATCAACAGTTTTGGATTCAAAATGATATCATATGGCGGAAAACAAACCCTATGCCAAATTTCAGAGGGACTCGTTTTACCAATGCGCATGAAACCTTAATCTGGGCGACAAAAACAGAAGATGCTAAACCAACATTTCACTATGATGCTATGAAAATGATGAACGATGGAGTTCAAATGAGGTCTGATTGGACGCTTCCAATTTGCACAGGTTTAGAGCGGCTAAAAAAGTCTGATGGAAAGAAAGCGCACCCAACACAAAAACCAGAAAGCCTACTCCATAGAATAATATTATCCACCTCAAACCCAGGAGATGTCATAGTCGATCCGTTTTTTGGGACCGGGACTACTGGAGCAGTAGCCAAGAAACTTGGCAGAAAATTTATAGGGTTTGAGATGGAAGAAGAATATATAATTCATGCAAAAAGAAGAATTGACAAAATTAATGAGGGTTCTCTTGATGATGTTGATTTTACAAAGTCAAAACGCTCAGAACCTAAAGTTCCTTTTGGTACACTTATCGAAAGAAACTTACTTAAGTCAGGAACAAAGTTATTTTCTCCAAATGGTAAAATATCTGCACGCATAAGACCAGACGGTAGCCTTGCCACATCAGAATTCAAGGGATCCATTCATAAAGTAGGCGCTCATGTGCAAGGCGCTCCGAGTTGTAATGGTTGGACATTTTGGCACTATAAAACAGATGAAGGGTTAACTCCGATTGATAAAATAAGAACAGAAATTCGTGCTGGCATATTAATTAATCAAAACTAAGCTATATAAAGTTTTAAAAAGTTTATTTCATTGATATTTTAAAAGCTTTTAACATTACTGTTGGTAAAGCATAACTACCTATATCATTTATATCTGCCCAAACTCCTTGATTATCATCTAGTTTTCCTTGAGATCTGTAAACCTCAAGTTCTAATTTAAAGTGACTAAATGTATGGGAAACTATCTCAGGACATTTTTCCCAATTTTTTACAGCAGGTGCATTGTTTATTGATTGGGGTTTATTTTCACTCCATAAAGTGCCTGGAAACTCCATCATGCCACCCAGTAATCCACTGTCAGGTCGTTGCCTTAAGAATACTGAGTCATCGTTAATTAAAATAAAAACAGCACCATATCTGATTGGTAATTTCTTTTTTTTTATTTTCTTAGGATATTGGATTTGTGATCCATCTTTTTGAGCTGCGCATGCACTTAGCCAGGGACAATCAGAACATTTAGGGGATTTGGGAGTACAAATAACTGAACCTAAATCCATCAAGGCCTGTCCATAATCGCCTGGTCTATCAATAGAAGCTAAATCTCCTGCTTTGATTCGATAAATATTGCGATATTTAGGCAATGGATCTTCAATTTTGAAAATTCGGCTGATTACCCTCTCAACATTACTATCAACTATGTTCGTAGGCTCATCAAAGCAAATAGCAGCTATTGCTGCTGCCGCATATGGTCCTATACCTGGTAATTTTAATAATTCAGATTCATGTTTTGGAAAAAAACCACCATACTGATCTCTTATTAATTGGGCGCATTTATGTAAGTTCCTTGCCCTAGCATAATAACCAAGGCCGGACCACATTGCCATTATTCTTTCTCGATTTGAATTAGCTAAATCATTCACAGTTGGAAATTTAGAAATAAATCTTTCCCAATATGGGGTTGCATGAGCAATTGTTGTTTGCTGTAACATAATTTCAGAAAGCCACACTGAATACGGGTCTGCTTGTTTACCCGCAAGTTTATCCTGAGGCCTTAAACGCCACGGCAATGTGCGCGCATTGAGGTCATACCAAGCAAGCAATTTACTTTGCATTTTGAGAACTTTTTTATTTTTTTTCATACTATTAACAAACTGAACACTTTACGTTATCAGTGCAATAGGCCAAATAAGGTATGTGGATAATTCATTCAGAAAAAAACAAAGTATTAGTGATTGGCTCAATCAAAAAAGAGGCAAGGCTCAATATAGACCTGCCCCCACAGCTGCGGTTGCAGTAAGTAAGGTAATAAAACCATTTTCAAAGAAATTTGGTAAGGGAGGGTCCTCTGCGTCAACGCTTACAAGATATTGGCCTGAAATCGTTGGAGAAAGATGGGCAAAAATTTCGAAACCTGTTAAATTTACTGGAAATCATAACAGAAGAACACTGGTAATTTCAGCACCCGGAGCAGCAGCAACATTAATAACATCTGCAAATCAAACTATAATTGAAAGGCTAAATGCTCACTTCGGTAAAAAATATATTCATAAAATACGGGTATTACAAACAAAATTAATAAAATCTGATAAACAAACGTCCATATCAAAACGAGGATTGACACCAAACGAAGAATACAAATTAGTTGAAGGCCTTAAAAATATACAAAGCAATGAGTTAAAGTTAGCCTTGGAAAAGCTAGGAAGAGGAGTAATATCAGATGATTAAATTTTGTTTAGCACTTTTACTATCATTAATATTCATAATTAACGCTTCGGAAGCTAGAGATAATCGCGATACACATAACCATCATATTAATTCACCAAGCATTTCAACTAATGACGCATTCATCTTGAATGAAGCACCAGATGATCATGTTGTAGGTTCAAATAAAGCTCCTATTACCTTTATTGTTTGGGCATCAGTAACTTGCCCTCATTGTTCGGATTGGTTTAGTAACGAATGGCCAATATTTAATAGTATGCTTGTTAAAACAGGAAAGGTTAGATTTATTTTCCGCGAATTACCTACTCAACCTGCTCAATTGGCTATGCTTGGTTTCATGATGGCTGAATGCGCTCCATCTGAAAAATATTTTGATCTAATAGAGTTCCAAATGTTAAATCAAAAAGAAATGTTTGAAATGGCAAGTAAAGGGGAGGCTCTTTCGTATTATAAGAAAATTGGAAAAATGTCAGGCCTTAAAGATGATAATGATATAAATGTTTGCATGCAAACCAAAGAAAAGTTTGATCACATAATTAATAATGGCAAAAGAGCGCAAAATGCAGGAGTATCCGGCGTACCATCATTTTATATAAATGGCAGAAACTATAACAATGAATTGGATGCAATCAGTTTAGTAAAATTAGTAGAAAAGATGATTGAAAGGGGCTTATCTGACTTTACCGATTTAAACTAAGTAAACTTGAACCCCCAACTCAAAGGTTATTTAAATAATCATTAAAATATAAAGTTTAAAGGCTTATAACCAATGAAGCATGGTCAAAATATCCTTTCTAATCATATTAATGGAAAGAAAGTCTACAAACGTATTTACAAAAAACTCGATGGTCGTAACCTTATCTTATATGGCTATAAACAGCATAACGAAAATCCCTTAAAAGAGGAGAATTTTAAACAAGCTAAAGCTGGCGAACTTCGTTGGCACCCCCTCAGGCGTGAGCATAATATATATTCGCCAAACCGCCAAAACCGTACATTTAAACCGTCTGTTTCAAGTGATCCATTAAATCCATCCATTAAAGGTAAAAAACCCACTGAGATTCCTTTTGAAAGTTTCGAACTTGCAATATTTGATAACAAATTTTCTAGCCTACACTCGGATGCACCCGAACCATCTCATTTGTCTGGTGTAAATTCTAGTAGAGCAAAGGGACATTGTGATGTCGTAGTATATGGTACAGAGTCCACGGGTAACTTATACACAATAGGTCAATCTAAAAGACGGTTGCTTATTGAAGCTTGGATTGATCGCTATGAACACCTTTTTAATGAGGGTTATGAATTTGTTTTACCCTTTGAAAATAGAGGTGATGCAGTTGGCACAACATTGAGTCACCCGCATGGCCAGATATATGCTTTTCCGTTTATTCCCAGAGTTCAAAGCGATGCTCTAAAGTCATTCAATGAAGGTTATGATTTATCTTATTACATAAACAACAATAAATTGGAATTTGGAGTAACAGAAATGAATGGAATTGAAGCATTCTGTCCCTCTTTTTCACGTTTTCCATATGAAGTATGGTTAGCCCCAAATGTTAAAAAAGCTGGATTATGGGATTTGACAGAAAAAGAAAAAGAAGGTTTTGCTTACCTACTTGGAGAAATAACACGTAAATACGATATGCTATTTGGTGAACCAATGGCCTATATGTTATCCCTTCACTCGGCTCCTCTAAATAAAAATGATAACTGGCATTTTACCGCCCAATTTTATCCAATAATGAGGGCAAAGGATAAAATTAAATATCTCGCTGCAGTAGAGCAGTCATCTGGTACATTTACAGTTGATATTATGCCCGAAATCTCCTCCAAGGTTTTAAGTAAATTATAATGTCATCGAACTTAGCATTTAAAAAGACCTATAACTCCATGCCAGAAGTTACCTCCTTTACACCGGGTAGGGTTAATTTAATCGGGGAACATATCGACTATAACGGTGGTATGGTTTTACCGGCAGCATTAGAGAAAGGTATTTTCATTAGCTTAACACCTAGAAATGATAATAATATTAGGATTTACTCAGACCAATTTGATGAAATTATTGAATTAAATATTAATAATACCGCTACTTCTAAATGGTCCGATTATGCATTAGGAAGTATTGTTTATGCTAATAAAGTTGGCTTTCTAAATGGTGGGGCAGATATTGCTATAACAACTACTTTACCGTTAGGAGCAGGACTTTCATCATCCTCAGCATTAATTGTTGGAATATTAAAACTAACAGCAAGTTTATCAAAAAAAACCTTTGATAACATAAGTATCGCAATTTTAGCTAAACGTGTTGAAAATGAATTCATCGGAATGCCATGTGGAATAATGGATCAAATGGCTATATCATGTACAGACCCAGGAAAAGCTATAGCTTTAGATACTAAAAACTTATCTTTTGAAGTAATATCATTACCAAAATACCACCACATGGCAATTATACACTCAGGGGAATACAGATTAAATACAGACGGTAATTTTAAAAAACGTAAAGAAGAATGTGATATAATTAAGGAAATTATAGGTCACAATGACATATGCGGTATGTCTGAAAATGAATTTATTTTATTAAAAAATATTTCAACTGACTTGAATCAACGAGCACGTCATTGTGTCTCAGAGCATCAAAGAACATTGAGGGCCATTAAAGCAATAAAAGAGGGTAATATTCCTAAATTCGGCCTTTTAATGACAGAAAGCCACCATTCGATGCGAGATGACTTTAAGATGAGCCTACCTAGTATAGACAATTTAGTAAACGACGCTATTCATTTAGGTGCCGTTGGTGCAAGGTTAACAGGGGGAGGATTTGGGGGTTGCATTGTTGCTTGTATTTTAGAAGAAAACCTAGAGGCCTGGAGACAAAAATTATTATCACTCCACCCAAAAGCTTTTAATGTGATCTAAGGACATTCATGAGACTAAAAAACTTAAAAGGAAGACCCATAATTGTAGTCGGAGGAGCAGGTTATATTGGCTCACATGTCTGTAAAACAATTTCTTCTAAAGGGGGAATTCCTATAGTTTTTGATAACTTTAGTGCTGGTCACAAGCATTCTATAAAATGGGGGCCTAATGAATTAGTGGATTTAAGAGATAGTCAAGCTACATTAAATGCCTTTGAAAAGTACAAATCAGTAGAAACAGTTATCCACCTAGCGAGTTCCATTGAAGTTAGTCACGGAGAAAATTTTCCCTCGGAATTTTATACTAATAATGTACTCGGTACCTTAAATTTACTAAATGCAATGAAAAATACAAATGCGAGAAAAATAATATTTTCATCTACTTGTGCTACTTACGGGGAAATTGATGATGTCCCAATCATGGAGACAGTTACACAAAATCCTTCCAGTGTTTATGGTAAAACGAAATTAGCAATAGAACATATGATTGAAAGTTTTCACAAAGCCTATAATCTCGATTATATTATTCTTAGGTATTTCAATGCTGCAGGCGCAGATCCTGAAGGTGATATTGGTGAAGAACATGATCCTGAAACTCATTTAATCCCAAATGCTCTAGAAGCTGCAGCAAATGGAAAATTAATGGAAATCTTCGGTGATGATTATGATACAATTGATGGAACCTGTATGAGAGATTATATTCATGTTAATGACATAGCTGCGGCCCATATAAACTCAATTAAAGCTCAGGAAAATGGCCTAGTTTCAGCTGATATTAACATCGGCACAGGAACGGCTTACAGTGTTTTTCAAATAATAAATATGATTGAAAAAGTAACAGGTTACAATGTTAAATATAAAATATGCAAAAGAAGAGCAGGCGATTTGTCCAAACTATATGCCGATACAAGTAAAGCTGAAATGATTTTAGGCTTTAAAACAAAATATTCAGATTTGGAAAATATTATACAAACTGCTTGGAATTTTTATAAAAATAAAAATGAGCGCTTTAACCCAAAAAAATAGCCCATAAAAGAGTCACCATATAGGAATGCTTGAAGTTCCTATTAATAATTATTTTGTGAGTTCCAGTTTTCCATTACGAATAATGGCGCGAGTGACGGGACTCGAACCCGCGGCCTCCGGCGTGACAGGCCGGCGCTCTAACCAACTGAGCTACACCCGCTAAGATGTTTGCGGGGTGTACCATATAAAAGGCGCACGTCAATCAGAAATAAGCTTAAATTTGAACTAAATGAGAATTAAATTGGTGGGCGGTAACGGGTTCGAACCGCTGACCCTCTCGGTGTAAACGAGATGCTCTACCAGCTGAGCTAACCGCCCCAATTAATTGTTGCTTAATGCGCAGAAAAACGTCAAAGGTCAACACTTGTCTCCAAATAATAACCTGTTTCTAGTAAAATACTTTAATGAGTTGAGGCTTCACCTGTTAAAGAGTTATTTTGTGAGGATAATACACTTGAGAGTGCTGCTTCATCGCTCATTGACCATTCTATTTTTTTAGGCATTTCTACAAGCGCGTTAGCCAATACCTCGTCAATATTACAAACAGGTATAATGTTTAGAGCGTTTTTGACATTGTTGGGAATGTCTGCCAGGTCTTTTTCATTATCTTTAGGAATAAGAACAGTCTCGATTCCCGACCGCAATGCAGCTAATAATTTTTCTTTTAAACCACCAATTGGTAGGACCCTACCTCTCAACGTTATTTCTCCAGTCATAGCAACTTCTTTTTTAACAGGAGTTGACGTTAATACGGAAACAATAGCTGTAACCATGCCTACGCCGGCACTAGGGCCATCCTTGGGTGTTGCACCCTCCGGAACATGAATATGTATGTCTCTACTTCTAAATTGAATAGGGCTTATTCCTAAATCTGGGGCTTTAGATTGAACATAACTATTGGCAGCAGATATAGACTCTTTCATAACCTCTTTGAGGTTCCCTGTTACTGACATTTTACCCTTACCTGACATAGCCACCGCTTCAATAGTAAGGGTTTCACCACCTACTGGTGTCCAAGCTAAACCGGTCACAACACCTATTTGATTTTTATCTTCAATTTCGCCAAATCTATATTTCCTAACCCCGAGGAAATCATGTATATTTTTTGTTGTGACTATTATTTTAGAAGATTTTTTTGATATGATATTAGTTAGAGACTTCCGTGCAAGAGTAGCTAATTCTTTTTTGAGACCACGTACACCAGCTTCACGTGTATAGTACCTAATTACATCTTTTAGAGCTTCATCCTCAATAAAAAATTCATTGTTTTTTAGACCATGCTCTTTAATTTGAGCAGGGATTAAATGAAGTTTGGCTATCTCAATTTTTTCTGACTCAGTATAGCCAGGGATCCGAATAATCTCCATTCTGTCAAGTAAAGGCTGCTGCATGTTAAGAGAGTTTGCAGTTGTCAAGAACATTACATCTGAAAGGTCAAAATCAACATCAAGATAATGATCGTTGAAAGTATTGTTCTGTTCAGGGTCTAATACTTCTAACAAAGCAGATGATGGATCACCGCGATGATCAGAACCTAATTTATCAATTTCATCAAATAAAAACAGAGGGTTGTTATACTTTGCTTTTTTCATTGATTGAATAATACGACCAGGCATCGAACCTATATAAGTTCTTCTATGACCTCGAATTTCGGACTCATCACTGACACCCCCTAACGAGACACGCACAAATTCCCTTCCAGTTGCTCTTGCAACAGACTTTCCTAGTGAAGTTTTACCTACACCTGGTGGCCCTACTAAACAAATAATTGGCCCCTTAACTCTTTTGGTTCTCGTTTGCACTGCAAGGTGCTCGATAATTCTTTCCTTAATTTTTACTAATCCGTAGTGGTCTTCATCCAAAATGTTTTGAGCTTTTTTTAAGTCTCTCTGTAATCGTTTCTTTTTGTTCCAAGGCACTGATAACATCCAGTCTAGGTAATTTCTTGAAACGTTTGCTTCAGCTGACATAGGGCTCATCTGACGTAATTTTTTAATTTCTACATCAACTTTTTCCTTAGCTTCTTTGCTCAATTTTACACTTGAAACTCGTTCCTGAAGTTCTGAAAACTCATCATTACCTTCGGTACCCCCCAATTCATTTTGGATGGCCTTCATTTGTTCGTTTAGATAATAATCCTTCTGTGTCTTTTCCATCTGACGCTTTACGCGACCTCTGATTTTCTTTTCAACCTCTAAAAGGGCTAGTTCATCGCTTAAAAGCTTGATTATGTTTTCAAGGCGTGAAGTTACTGATATAGTGTCAAGGAGACCCTGCTTCTGGACAATATCCGCGTTTAGATGCACCGAAATCAGATCAGTTAACTTTGATGGGTCCTTAGTCTCAACAACAGAATTTATAATATCTTCGGAGATTTTCTTATTTAATTTTCCGAAAGACTCGAACAGAGTCCTAGCTTCACCAGTTATGGTAACTATATCATCTTCAGGCTCAATTGTTGAGTGAGACGGGGATACATTTGCTTCCATATACTCCGTATTCTTAGTAAATTCTTTAACCTCAGCTCTGCTCTCGCCCTCTACCAAGACCCTTACCGTGCCATCAGGTAATTTTAAAAGCTGCAATATCTTGGCTATTATTCCTTGATGAAATACATCTGAATATTCTGGGTCATCACAATCAGGATTCTTTTGTGTGAGAAGCATTATCTTCTTGTTATTAGACATTACGTCTTCGAGAGCTTTTATTGACCTACTTCTACCTACAAACAAGGGGACCACCATGTATGGAAATACCACAATATCCCTCAGAGGTAACACAGGTAATATAAGCTCTTTAGTCATAAACACTCTCATCTTTCATGTGTATATACGTACGAGACTATAAGGTGGGATGCTAAACCATGTGTTTCAAGTAGGAATTATTAATAAAGTAAATTTAGGATGCTTTTTCTTTAGTTTGGCTTTTCTCTGAATATATTAATAGGGGTTTTGCTTCGCCATTGACTACTTCAGCATTTATAACAACTTCTTCAACAAATTCATAACTCGGTAGGTCGTACATGCTATCAAGTAGAATTCCTTCCATAATTGATCGTAAACCCCTTGCCCCAGTCTTTCTTTTTAATGCTTTTTTAGCAATTGCTTTTAATGCATCATCTGAAAAAGATAAACGCACACTCTCCATATCAAATAAAGTTTGATATTGCTTAACTAATGCGTTTCGGGGATTGGTAAGAATTGTAACCAATGCTTCTTCATCAAGATCAGTCAAAGTTGCTATTACTGGCAATCGACCAACAAATTCAGGTATAAGACCAAAACTAGTAAGGTCTTCAGGCTCAACACCTTGGAGTATATCACCTACTCTTCTATCATCGAGCTCTTTAACTTTTCCACCAAACCCTATTGAGGCATTATCGCCTCGATTTGATATCACTTTATCCAAGCCTGAAAATGCTCCGCCCACAACAAATAATATATTGGTTGTATCAACTTGTAAAAACTCTTGTTGAGGATGCTTACGCCCGCCCTGAGGAGGTACAGAAGCAACTGTACCTTCCATAATTTTTAAAAGTGCCTGCTGAACACCTTCACCCGAAACATCTCTGGTAATGGATGGATTATCCGACTTTCTGCTAATTTTATCTACTTCATCGATATACACTATACCTCTCTGGGCTCTTTCTACATTATAGTCAGCTGATTGAAGTAGTTTTAGAATAATATTTTCAACATCCTCACCAACGTAGCCTGCTTCTGTAAGTGTTGTCGCATCAGCCATGGTGAAGGGAACATCTAGAATTCTTGCTAAAGTTTGGGCTAAAAGTGTTTTGCCACAACCTGTTGGGCCGACCAATAAAATATTAGACTTTGCTAGCTCAACATCAGGGTTTTCAGAAGCATGGTTAAGACGCTTATAATGATTATGAACTGCAACCGAAAGAACTCTCTTTGCATGGCTTTGTCCAATTACGTAATCATCCAATGTATTGCATATCTCTTGAGGAGTTGGAACGCCTTCTTGGGCTTTAGAGACAGATCCTTTTCCCTCCTCCTTAATTATGTCCATGCACAACTCAACACATTCATCGCAAATAAATACGGTAGGTCCAGCAATTAGCTTCCTCACTTCATGCTGGCTTTTACCGCAAAAAGAGCAATAAAGAGTGTTCTTACCTTCTGTTTCTGAAGATTTTGTCATATTTTTTCCCGTTTAATAACCCCACAGAATACATTCTTGATATAAAAGAAAAGTCAAATACGAAAAGATACTACTAATTAGTATTTGTCAATTAATATAGAGTTTAGTCTATTGTTATTTATCATCCCCGCGCTTATCGTAAACGTGGTCAACTATACCGAAATCTTTAGCTTCTTGAGCAGTCATAAAATGATCTCTATCTAATGTGGTCTCAATTTCTTCGTAACTTTTCCCAGTATGATGAACATAAATTTCGTTAAGCCGCTTTTTCATTGCAAGAATGTAATTGGCATGGCGCTGAATATCCGAGGCTTGACCGCGAAAGCCACCAGACGGCTGATGAACCATAACTCTAGCATTTGGGAGAGCGACCCTCTGACCTGCTTGACCCGCTGATAATAGCAAGGAGCCCATCGAGCATGCCTGCCCCATACAAACTGTAGATACTGGTGATTTGATATATTGCATAGTATCATAGATTGCCATTCCTGAGGTTACTACTCCTCCAGGAGAATTTATATACATAGATATTTCCTTTTTTGGATTCTCAGATTCAAGAAATAACAGCTGAGCAGTTATTGACGCAGCCATCCCATCCTCTACTGTTCCAGATAGAAAAATTATACGGTCACGTAGTAGTCTTGGGTATATATCAAAAGCACGTTCACCACGGCTCGACTGCTCTACGACTGTTGGAATCAAATAACTTGTTAATACATCTTGTGGATCTTGCATTTAAATATCCTTTGTGGGCTCGAGTAATAATTATCTTTAACTACATATTTGTATTCTTGGTCTATTATTCAAGTTCTTTTTCAATCTAATTTTAAAATCGAATTAAGTAAATAAACAAAAAAAAACCCAGCAGTATGTGCTGGGTAATTTCATTTTTTCTTCGAAATTAAATCATACCGTCTTCTTCAAATAATATTTCCTTGCTAACTTTTTTATCAGTAAGCGTTGATTTTTCTATAATCAGGTCAACTACTTTTTCCTCATAAATAGGCGCCCTTAACTGCGCAATCGCTTGAGGATTTTTTTGGTAAAATTCAATTACCTGTTGCTCCTGACCCGGATATTGGCGAGCTTCCGCTACCATTGCTTGTTGTAATTCATCGTTAGTTATTTGAATTTCGTTCTTTTGACCCATTTCGGCAAGAACTAGACCCAGCCGCACGCGTCTTTGAGCAATTTTTCGATAGTCCTTTTCTAACTGTTTGTCAGTTTTTTTAGAGTCATCCTCATCAAGCTTACCAGCTTCTTTTTCAGACTGGACTTGTGTCCATATATTTGAGAATTCTGCTTCAACCATTTGCGGAGGGAGATCAAACTTATGTTTTTTATCGAGTTCATCCAGAATTGCTCGTTTAAGCTTCATTCTAGATTGATTATCAAGCTGAGATTTATATTGTTCCTCAACTGCTACCTTCAACGCGTCTAGGTCAGCTAACCCAAACTTTTGAGCAAACTCATCATCAATTATAGCCTCTTTCTCAGCTTGAACCTCAATCACTTTAGTAGAAAATACTGCATCTTTACCTGCTAGATTTTCTGCTTGATAAGGTTCAGGGAAAGTTACATTCACTTCTAATTCATCACCAGCTTTTGAACCAATAAGCTGATCCTCGAATCCTGGTATAAAGGTTCCAGACCCTAGAACTAACTGATGGCCGTCCATAGTGCCACCATCAAAAGCTTCTCCGTCGACAGTTCCAATGAAGTCGATCAATACTGCGTCACCTTTTTTAGCTTTAGCAGTTTTTGCTTTCTTTTTATATGATTTCTGCCCTTCACCCAACTTTGCAACTTCAGCAGCCAAATCCTCAGCAGCTGGCTCGTGCTTTAAACGTGTGAATTTAAGTTTTTCTGGGTCAACTGGTGTAAAGTCAGGAATAGATTCAACTGAAAGTTCATATTCTAAATCAGATGTACCGCTTGTGACTTTATCACCATCAGCTTTCAAATCAACTTTTGGCTGTCCTGCTGGCCGTATACTATTGTCATTTATAGCTTTTTGAGTTGTTTCATTTATTGTTTCTTCAACAACGTCTTTCATTATTCCTTGACCATACATCTTCCTAATGTGCGATACAGGAACCTTACCCGGACGAAACCCTTTTAAAGAAACTTGAGGTTGCATTTCTTTAATTTTAGCCTCTAGTTTATCTGCCAAGTCCTCTTTGCTAACTGTTATAGCATAGGTATGATTTAAGCCTTCGGCCTTTAGTTCTTTTATTAGCATGACTTACGCCTATAATAATTAATAGAATAAGCATCGAAGACAGAGCAAGATACCATTATCTATGAGTTAAATTTTGCGCCTTATGTCACGGACATAATTGTAAGGCAACGCCTGTTGCACACTGTTTTAGAAAAAAATTAATAGTTTAATAGCCAATCTTGTATAATTATTCATATTAATTGAATAAATTTGGTAACAAACTAAAAAATGAGTAATTTATGAGTTCCTTCTCAGAATCGTCTATAGTACTCTATTTTGCTGTATTTGTTGGGCCATTTATTCAAGAGGACGGAGCTGTATTTATTGCAGCGAGCTTATTTTCTCAAAATCCAGAACGTTATCCGTTAATGTTTTTAATTATTCTATTTGGTTTAATATTATCGGATATTTGGAAATATTGGATAGGATGGTACGCCTTAAAAAATGCAAAAGTCTATTCAATTATTAATACAGATAAGATAACAAAGTTAGAAAAAAAAGTTCAAGAGCACACCCTCACGACCCTTTTTCTTGCTAGATTTCTACCCCTAGCGCGCGTTCCCATTTACATAGCATGTGGGTTATTCCGTATCCCCTACGCCAAATTTTGTATGACGATAGCTTTCACAGCCACTATATATAGCGTTATAGTTTTTGCATTGGTATATTTTTTAGAGAGTTTTCTGGGTAAAGATTTAAAATGGGTATTACTTATCATAGGCTTTACTATAATTTTAATTATTATCAGCACCCAATTAACTAAGAAATACTTATCAGCCAGAAATTAATTTCTTAGATATTTCAGGCCCATTTAACCAATCAATTATTTCACTGATTGCCTCAGTATTGCCTTTATTTATAGACTGAACAATTGAAGAAACCTTAATGTCTTTTGACCTTTCTACCTTCATGGTATCATGTGTACCAATAAAAGATCTGTCTGAGGCATTTGATAAAGTAGAACTGAGATGAACAATTATTAAAGGAGCATTAGACTTACCATTATCAAAATAAGCTTCAAATCTTTTAATAGTAATACTAATTCTAATGTCAGAACGTACACCTGAGCTTGGCAACACTCCTATTAACCCTTCTCTGTTACTCAATAAATTTACAAAAGTATTTTGTACCATGTCGGGAATACTTTCTTCCCATTGCGCCTGCTTAACAGAAGCTAATCTTTGGTCACTCAATGATACAATCAAATCTTTACCTTGCAGAAACCTAGAGGCCTTAGGCCGGTCGACTCTAATAATTACTGCACTATCACTTTTAGGTATAGATTGCTGTGTTACTCCTAGCCTGTAAATTTGATTAGCAGGGGCTGGTTCAGGTAAAAGAAAAGATGTACATCCAATCGAAAATATTACCATGATGAGAGATAGAAACTTTAAAGCTTTCATTGTGGCAACTCCACCTTTTCTTCACTAACGCCGACTATAAATGCAGTTGGGTTTTGCTCAAAATTAATGAGAATACTCTCAAGCCCCAACACTGCACGTCTGATACTATCGATTGTTTCTTCTAGATCTGTAAGTCCAGAATTTGATAGACGGTTTATGGCATCACGGCCATCCGTTATCAATTGATTTGAGTCTTTTGATAGCGCCTCTATTGCGACTAAAGTTTTATCTAGCTTTTCCATTGAAATTTTTGATCTGTCCAATACTGTTCTTACGTCAGTTTCAATTAATACATCAAAATCTTTTGCTGCTAAATCAACCGCATCAGCAGCTAGAGAGACATCGCTGGAAGCCTGCTCAATAGATTGCATTGTTCTGTTAAAGATTTCAGGGTCTACTTTAAGGTCAACGAAATTATTTGTTATAACTTTTAAATTATTCAAAATTTCGTGAAAGTCCATTATAGCCTCTGGAGTCATTACGGCATTTATTCTGGCAAGAGCAGCTTGTGATGACTCCATCACAGTACCACCGCTGCCAAGCAATAAATCAATCCGACTAGCTTCTCCTTTCAATCTAAATGGATCTTTATCTGTGGAGTTTTTAATTAATCGTGAATTTGGCCCACCCGGAATAATTTGAATGTAATTCAACCCAGTCAATCCAAGCGGTTCCATTCTTCCAACACTCTCAAAATCTACAGGTGTATTAGACTCGACCTGTATGTCGACTATAACAGAGTTATTATCATTGGGGTCAATCCGTAATTCGTTAATATCACCGACTTTTAGGCCGTTAAAACGGACCTCTGTTCCTTCCGAGAGTCCTTGGACACCTCCTCTGAAAGAAATTTCATAATTATCAAATTTTTTGTCGAATTGCGCATTAGAAAGCCACGCCGTGAAAGCTAGAAGGGCAGCCAAAGAAACTAGAACAAATGTTCCTATTAAGGCGTAATGAGCTTTTCTTTCCATACAAATAATCGACCTTTAATTGAATCGTGACCTAGGGCCATTGAAGTATTCTTTAACCCATGGATTATCATATTGAGCCACTTTATGCAGACTATCCATAATGGCAATCTGTTTATTTATTAAAACTGCTACTTTATCGCAGGTATTTATTAGACTGTCTAAATCATGGGTTACCATTATAACTGTAAGATCCATAGAGGTTTTCAAACTCAAAATTAATTCATCAAATGCATGAGCAGCTATAGGGTCAAGGCCTGCTGTAGGCTCATCTAAAAATAACAATTTGGGGTCTAAAGCTAAAGCACGGGCTAATCCCGCTCTTTTTCTCATACCGCCAGACAACTCAGAGGGATATAAATCTAGAGCTTCAGATGATAAACCAACCATTTGTATTTTCATGGCAGCAATGCCTCGCAATAATTGCTCGCTCAAATTTGTATGCTCTCTCAAAGGAACAAGAATATTATCCAATATAGTCAATGATGAAAATAGGGCCCCACCTTGGAATAATACACCTATAGAATTATTTAATTCTCTTATATTATTTCTTTTGAGTTTTTTTCGACTGAGGCCATTAAAAAAAACTTCTCCGCATTGAGGCTCTATTAAGCCAAGCATTGTATTCATTAAAACTGATTTTCCAGAACCAGACCCTCCTACTATACCTGTTATTTTACCTTCCTCAGCATGGAAGTTAAGATCTTTATGTACAAATTTTCTCCCAAATTTAGTGGTTATACCCTTCGCATCTACGGGATGATATCTTTTCATTACACCCCCATTTGATAAAATAGAATCGCAAAAATTGCATTCAACGCAATAACAGCAAAAATTGATTGAACTACACTCTGCGTTGTTCTTGATCCCAATGACTCAACGCTTCCACTAACAGCAAGTCCTTGCCTACAGCCAATAATTGCAATCACAATAGCAAAAAACGGCGTTTTCACCAAACCAACCCAAAAACTCTCGATCCCAACGGCTTCATTTAGTCGAGCTAAAAATAATATCGGGGAAATATCCGTAGTCATCCAGGCAATTAACATACCAGAGAAAATACCGCTCATCATTCCTAAAAATGTCAAAATTGGTAATGCAATAATGCATGCTAGTGCCCTTGGGAAAACCAAAGTTTCATAAGCATCTAATCCTATCACTTTTAAAGCATCAATTTCTTGACGCATTTTCATTGCACCAATTTGAGCAGTAAAGGATGAATTGGATCGACCAGCTACCAGAACAGCTACTATAATAGGCGCTAGCTCTCTCAATACGGATATACCAACGAGGTCCACCATAAAGATTGAAGCTCCAAAGGCAGCCAAAAGGTTTACCCCCATATAAGCAATAACGGCACCGATAAAAAAACAAAGAGTCATAACTATTGGAACCGCATTGACACCTACCTCTTCAATCAACGAAATCACAGATTTCCATCGTACTTTATGCGGCCGAAAAATAAAATATATGAAAACCATAAAAAATTTCCCTAAAAAAGCTAGGGTCTCAACAAGCTCGTAGAAAAATCTATAAGTTCCTTTGCCAATATTAGTTAAAATATCGTACCATCTTCTTTTTTTATCACTCGCAGAGTAACTAGTTGAGGATATTACAAGTTTCATCAATGTGGAATAGCCCTCATCACTATTACAAATCATCCACTCACATTTATCTTTGAAATTTACCCTCAATGCCTGACTAAGTATAAAAGCGCCTGCAGTATCTAAATTATCTAATTTTGAGAAATTAT
>ERZ1047472.1051-NODE-1051-length-22260-cov-9.604909_pt1 | contig 22260 bp, 21 predicted proteins | sample MGYA00383095_ERZ1047472 | MGnify/ENA primary metagenome ERZ1047472 (study PRJEB29581, sample SAMEA5548365) | metagenome | biome: marine; feature: coastal; material: water | depth 1 m | study: Short-term variability in the microbial, nano- and picoplankton... | reverse complement strand
AGGCTTGAATAACCTCTAACACCGTATTCCCATTTCCCGTACCGACATTGAATACATCTACTGATTTATTCATACTGACAGAATAGTCCAATGCTTTTACGTGAGCCTTTGCTAAATCTACCACATGTATGTAGTCTCGAATACACGTACCATCTACTGTATCATAATCATCTCCAAAAACAGTCAATTCCTTTCTAATCCCTGCTGCCGTTTGGGTAATGAAAGGCACTAGATTATTTGGCACTCCCAAGGGCAACTCACCTATCAAGGCACTTGGATGTGATCCTACAGGATTAAAGTATCTCAGTAGTATTGATTTCATTGATTTATGACGCGTAAAGTCTTGGATGATTTCCTCACAGATAATCTTACTTGTACCATAAGGGCTCTCTGCTAACTGGATATTGTTCTTTTCAGTTACGGGCAAATCCTGCGTGGCTCCATATACTGTGCAACTAGACGAGAATATAAGGTTAGATACCTTGTACTTATCCATCACGCCAAGCAGGCTGATTAGTCCACTAATATTATTGTGATAATACATCACAGGGTGATCTACAGATTCACCTACAGCCTTATGAGCGGCAAAGTGAATCACTCCTTCTATTTCGTTACTTTCAAAAATATCATTCAACACTTTTGAATCATTTACATCGCCTAAGACCAATTCAAAAGATTTATTACTAATGTCTTCTATTTTGCCCCTGACCTCTATTTTACTATTATTCAGATTGTCTATTACAATCACCTCATGTCCCTCAGACAATAATTCTACCACGGTATGACTCCCGATATAGCCAAGTCCTCCTGTAACTAAAATTTTCATGCTATATACTTACTTGAACAGGTTTAGTCTTTTTAATAATTCTGGTCTATTGCCCCTACTTATTCTGGGGCAACTACCATACAATAATAGGCGTATTTACTCAAAACATTCAACTTAGAATGTGCATAAGGTATATGCTTACTGGTTTGAATACACAATTAAGAAAATACCATTTTAAAGTGATGTATACCAGCCTCTTTGAACACTTTTCCCTCCTTTCTAAAACCAAATTTTGTATAAAAATCTACAACCTGAACCTGAGCGTGGAGATACACTTGCTTACTTGAATCGATTTGGTTTAATACATCTTTTACTAAAACCGCTCCTACACCTAACCCACGAAATTTTTTCAGCACTGCAAAACGTTCCAGCTTAACTCCCATTACTGTATTTCTATATCTGCAAGTGCCAACAATTTTTTCATCCATTTTAATAAGAAGATGCGTACTAGTAGTTTCATATTCGTCATACTCCTCCTCTTTACTTACTCCTTGTTCCTCTACGAAAACTTGGCGTCTCACTTCATATATTTCCTTTAGCTCATTTGTACTTTGAGCTACTTTTACCTTGAATTGATCACTCATTTACTACAAGTTTAACACATCACTTTACTGCATACATAAAAAAGTATTGTCTCTATTAGATTTCCGCATTAATAATGAAGTCTGAAATAGCATTTCCATATTAAAATGTTCATTCTAAAAAAAATGTACTTTTGCGTTCTAATCAAACATTAAAACCGGATGTATTTTGAGTTTCAGAGTTCTTTTTTTGGCACTTTCAATTTCATTTCGATAATAGCATAGATGAGCTGGTTTAAAAGAGTAAAAGACGGAATATTAACTAAAACCCAAGATAAAAAACCGACCCCTGACGGACTATGGTACAAGTGCAAGCAATGCAAAGAACCTACAAGTACGAAAGAATTCGAACATAACCTTTGGGTCTGTCCCATTTGCAATAATCACGGTAGAATAGGCTCTCGAGAGTACTTTGAAATCTTATTTGACAATGGGAAATTCAAAGAGTTAAACGCTGATCTAAAATCCGGAGATCCATTGGAGTTTTCAGACACCAAAAAATATCCTGACAGAGTAGCTTCTTCACAAAAGAAAACCGGATTAAACGATGCTGTGCGTACAGCTATTGGTAAAATCAATGGTCTTCAGGTTTCTATGGCAGTTATGGACTTTGCATTCATCGGAGGATCTATGGGATCAGTAGTAGGTGAGAAAATCGGGAGTGCTATAGATGCCGCACTAGAGAACAAAATTCCAATGATTATCATTTCAAAAAGTGGCGGTGCTAGAATGATGGAGGCAGCATTTTCATTGATGCAAATGGCTAAGACTTCTGCGAAACTAGCCTTGTTAGATGAAGCCAAACTTCCATACATAAGCGTACTTACTGATCCTACCACTGGAGGAATCACTGCTTCCTTTGCTATGTTAGGTGATGTTAATATTGCTGAACCAAATGCACTCATTGGTTTTGCTGGTCCTCGTGTAATCAAAGAAACGATTGGCAAGGATTTACCTGAAGGCTTCCAAAGGTCAGAATTCCTTCAAGAAAAAGGATTTGTGGACTTCATCGTTGAGCGTAAAGACATGAAGCAAAAAATCCACGATGTACTGTCTACTTTTGCGGTGCATAAAAGAGAGCTAGTAACTAAGAAATAGAACCCAATAGAATAAAACAAAATATGAACTTTCCAGAAAACTTAAAATATACTAAAGAGCACGAGTGGATTTCAGTAGATGGTGACATTGCTACTATCGGTGTAACTGAATTTGCTCAAAGCGAACTAGGAGACATTGTATTCGTAGAGATCGAAACTGAAGGCCAATCTTTGGGCAAAGATGAAGTATTTGGTACTATCGAGGCTGTGAAGACAGTTTCAGACTTATTTATGCCTCTTAGTGGCGAAATAGTAGAAATAAATGAAGGACTTGAAGACGCACCAGAGAGTGTAAATGAATCACCATATGAAGATGGATGGATGATAAAAATCAAAATTTCAGATGCAAGCGAGGTAGATGATTTGATGGACGCAAGTTCATATAAAGAACTTACAGGAAACTAGAAACATCAATGATTGTTCAGAGAGCACAAATCCCCGCGGTGCTTTGGACTTTTGTTATAGCTTCCTCTTGTTTGGCACCAGCATTTAGTTTTTCTCAGTTCTCCTTTGACCAATTCATTGGGGTAGATAAGGTATTGCATCTTACCCTATATTTTGGATTCTTTATTTTATGGTTCTTATCGTCAGATAACCGGAATATCATCCCTAAAAAGAGGAATCTCTTGCTTGTGAGCATCTTATTTGGAGTATTAATAGAGGTGTTACAGAAGCATATGGGCCTAGGAAGGAGTTATGATATAGCAGATATTGCAGCAAACATTGTAGGCTCACTTATCGGCTGGTTTTCCGCACAGTTTGTAAAGGATAAATTACCGTTAATAAAAAAGTATTTACCTTTTGTATCTAAACTGTATAGATGAATAAATAATTAGTTAATTTTGAAATCAACATCATGGAAGTAAAAAAGCATTCAAAACCCGAACTCAAGAACAAAAGAATTGATTTCTTTCTTGTGGGTCTTTTACTAGCTATGCTTGTCGTTTTTGGTGCGTTTTCGTATACAGTATACGAAAAGAAGGTTGCAAAACTGGAAAACGTTATCATTGATGAAGATCTGGTAGTAATGGAAAACACGGTCCAAGAAAAGAAACCACCACCACCTCCTCCTCCACCAGAACTTGAAGTAGTAGAGGATGATGAAGAAATTGAAGAAGAGCAACCTGAATTTGAGGAAACTGAGATAGATCAGGATACCGAAATGGAGGAATATGAGCAGGAAGAGGAAGAAGAACCTGAAGAGACCAATGAAGTCTTTGAAATCTTTGATGTATCTGAAAAAGCAACATTCCCAGGCGGCGAAGAAGGTCTTCAGAGATATCTCGCAGAGAATACAACTTTCCCAACTATGGCTTTGGAAAATGACCAACAAGGAACTGTGAATGTAATGTTCGTAGTGGACAAAAGAGGTAATGTCAAAAACATCCAAATATTAGGAGCTAAAAAAGGTTTCGGTTTGGAAGAAGAAGCGATCCGAGTTATCAAATCTACATCTGGAATGTGGAAGCCAGCAAAGCAGCGTGATAAAGCAGTAAATATGAGATTTAGAATACCGGTTAAATTCCAGATATTTTAAATTAACCTCAAAAATATGAATCTTAAAAGCCCAATATATTTTGGGCTTTTTTTTTGCTTTTTTAGTCAGGTTTAATAACCAAAGGGATTCTTTTAATTTTCAACGATAATTCTCTAAATTTATCTGCGGATATTGTCACCAAATTATAAATAAAAACAACACAAAACAAATTTTAACAATGTCTAAATTTGAAGAAAAAGTAAGCTCTCTAGCAGGAGAAATGAAAAAATTAGGTCTAGCTTGTGACAACGCTCTTTTAAAAAAAGTAGCTAAAGGTTTAGGTTCAGCATTATATAACCAAGATACGAGCACAGTGTCTTGTTCAGATCAGTCGGAATTAGATACTGTTAGGAATAACTTCTTGATTAAAAAGTACGGTTTAGCTAATGGCGACAACTTAGATACCGCTATCACAGCAGTATGTGAAAAAATGGGATCTTCTAACAGAAACAAGTATAGAGCAATTTTCTATTACCTATTGGTAGAAGATTTAGGTCTTGCTGGAAATTACTAGTCAGTTATCCATAATCAAATAAAAAAGGTCAATCGAGTGTCGATTGACCTTTTTTATTCTCTGTAGTTTTCTAAAGAACAACTTTAAAAATTTAAACTCCATTCATTCTTACCTGATTTTCTCATCTTGAATAACTTATAATGTATCAAACTAGTCAAGCTTATAAACGGCGTAATTTAAGTCCTTATAAAGAATGCCATCTGTTTTAGGTGATGCCCCATAATGTAGGTCCCAGATTAAGTATGACCCTCCTAAATCCTGCAAAGAATCTAAATAACCCGGCTTCAGTAAAGTCTCTGTATATTCTGACCAGCCTCTCCGTTCAGCAAAGAATATCTGCTGAGGAGACCAAGTAGTATTCATAATCACCAAACTGTCTTTGGGGACATATCCTGAAGCAATATCTTTTAGGGTTAACTTATAGCGTTGACTATCCTTGATAAACATGTCGTCTTGTTGGTTAGCGACTGACTCCACGCCGATAAGCAACGTCAATACAACAGCATATTTAGCTTTGATTTGAGAAAGAAAACACCCAGCTATAAACGCCATAACTGGCACAAAAGGCACAACATAGTAACTGTGCTTCGGAAACACGATACCCGTCTTGATAATAAATAAACCAAATATCACCGATATGGAGCTGATTCCAATCAACGTAAACTTTCTAATGTTATTTCTTTTAGATAGATATGCTAAACCTCCCAGACAACAGGCAAAAGCAATAAACGAACTAAATGCTACAAAGTAGAACTTCTCAAGTAGATCAGGAACTACAGTAACAATTTCTTGAATTCCTTCGGAAAAAGAACGAGGAAAAAACAATTCATAACGATATGTAGCGACTAAATACGGGACCCAGTAAAAGTACCACCAAGATACAACTGCACCACTTAAGATACTCACAATTGAAACTGCTACTTTCTTATAAAACTCAATTTGAGGCACGAAAAACATGACTACAAGAACTGCACACAAGCTTACAGCAGGAATCTTACATAAAACTCCAAGTGTTATGAAAATAAAAAAACAGAGTAGACTCCACTTATTACTATTAACTAGATAATTATAGGCGTAGAAGAGACCAATAATGACCAGCGAAACACTAAATGTATCTGGCATAATCTTTCTCGCGAAGCCAAACCATACTGAAAGGGCTAATAGTAATGCAGAGAAAAAAGCAATACGTTCTGTCATTAATCCTTTAATCAACCGAAAAAAGTAAAAGACACCTACAGTGGTAACAGACAAGTTTATAAGTCTTCCATACCAATGGTCGTATCCAAACATCTTGTCAAAGAGATATATCAAATAGTTGAAAAACGGAAATTCTGATCCTATAATTCCCTCACGAATTCCTCCCATATCTATCCTTGGGTATAATAAGTTAGGTCCATACTCGATAAAATTTCTTGAGATCATAGCTGTCAATGACTGACGCCAACTATGGCTCATCTCAAGTGGAGGATTAGTAATGCCAATAAGTCTCAGCAAGAATAGTATCAACAACCAAAATCGGATATCATACTTGAGCTTATCCCAAACGAAATAGTTTCGGAGGCTATTCATCATAGTTAATTCGATCTCGAATACTACCGTCTACTCGGTGTATGACTACCGCTGATTTTTTGTTTTTTGCTATTCGCTTTGCTCTGCGAATAGCCGTAGATTGCTTTCTAAAGATATCTGTGAGACGTGAGTTTCCCTCTCCTCTAATCATCGCCCAACCTTTTTCGTGAGGTACTACATGTTGTGTGTAGGTCTTGGGGGATGTTCTAATGCCTTGTTCTTTAGCACAATCTTTAAGGAGTTTCTTCAGTAAATCTATCCAAAACTTTGATTCTGTAATCTTCGCCATCTCCATTACGAAAATAGCTTATTCCACTTAGTCGTATAAAACTCTGTCGATTTTAAAATCAACAAATCGATGATATCTACAAACTAATCTCCTAAGTATTTTGCTATATAAATGATAATGGGTGACCTACTTAAATTTACCAATCGCGGAATCTATTGCGAGCAGGCCAATATTTATATTGATCCGTGGAAACCAGTAGACTACGCACTTATCACACATGGCCACGCAGATCACGCCAGATGGGGACACAAGAAACACCTTTGCCATCCGCTAACAGCTTCTATAATAAAGCAACGCATCTCAACTGACTTACAGGTACAAACGATAGATTTTGGAGAGAAGATTAACATCAATGGAGTTATTTTTTCTTTTCATCCAGCTGCACACATTATTGGGTCGGCTCAAATCCGTGTAGAGTACAAAGGCGAAATTTGGGTAGCAAGTGGTGACTATAAGACTGAAAATGATGGTCTTTCAGGCGAATTTGAAATCGTGAAATGTCACACATTTATAACGGAAAGTACCTTTGGTCTCCCAGTATATCAATGGAAACCTCAGGCCGAAATTATGACACAAATTAATGAGTGGTGGAATATCAACGCTAATAATAACTGCCCTTCAATCATATATGCCTATTCATTGGGTAAAGCACAACGTATCATCCAACATCTAGATCAAACCATAGGCCCTGTTTTAACCCACGGTTCAGTAGAAAATATAAATGAGCTCTTTCGCAGTCAACGTATTGATATCCCTCCCACTGAAAGAGTGCAAACCGATATAATTCAGAAGACTAACCGTGCTATCATAGTTGCACCGCCGGGAGCTCACAATTCTAATTGGACAAAGAAATTCAAAGGAGTAAAGCACGCTGCAGCAAGTGGCTGGATGACACTACGAGGAGCGAGAAGGAGAAGGTCTGTTGACAAGGGTTTTATCCTGAGTGACCACGCAGATTGGTCAGGACTCAATCAAGTCATCACTGCAACAGGTGCTGACAAAGTAATTGCTACACATGGGTATACCGAAACTTTCGCGAAATGGCTCCAATCCAAGGGAATAAATGCAATTACTGAGAAAACTTCTTTTGTGGGAGAATCTGTTGAAGAAGATACGGGGTCATGAAACATTTCAGCACATTATTCAAAACACTAGACGAGACTAATAAAACAACTAAAAAGGTTGATGCATTGGCTTTGTTCTTTGATGAAGCAAATGATCAAGACAAGCTCTGGGCTATAGCACTGCTCTCACACAAACGCCCTAAAAGAATAGTCTCTACAAGTCTGTTAAGAGAATGGGCATCTGAAATCTCAGAAATACCACTCTGGTTATTCGAAGAATGCTACCACGTAGTAGGAGATTTAGCAGAAACCATTGCTCACTTAACACCAAAGACTGGAACCAGTGACAAGTCTCTTTCGGAGTGGATTCACTATCTGGAATCTCTTAGAGGAAAAGAGATTGATGAGGTAAAGTTAGCCATTCAAACTTCTTGGTGTAGTCTTGATGCCACAGAGAGATTCATTTTCAATAAACTGATAACAGGAGGATTCCGCGTTGGAGTGTCACAGAAACTCATGACTAAGGGACTTGCACAAAGTACCGGTCAAGAGGAAAAAGAGCTAACCCATAAACTGATGGGGAATTGGGACCCTTTTAAAATCAACTATCAAGAGTTGATACACGGAGAGAACAAAGAGTTTGATAATGCAAGACCTTTTCCATTCTTTCTTGCATACCCCATCACTAATTTTGAAAATGAAATAGGTGAGTTGTCACAATGGACAGCAGAATATAAATGGGATGGAATAAGAGGTCAAGTGATTATCCGAAATGGAGAGGTCTCAATTTGGTCACGTGGAGAAGAGCTTGTCACGCCAAAGTTTCCAGAACTTAAAGATATGGCACAATATCTTCCAGACGGTACTGTTTTAGATGGTGAAATAGTTCCTTGGAAAGAAGGTAAAGTATTAGACTTTCAAGTTTTACAAACCAGACTAGGTCGCAAGAACATAAGTAAAAAGCATCTAGAAGATGCCCCTGCCAGATTAATTGCTTATGACATACTTGAATTTGAAGGTAAAGATATACGACCTCTCCCTCAAATAGAACGTAGAAAGAAGCTAGAGCGAGTTGTAAACTATATCCAAGATGAAAGACTAATGCTTTCTGAGCAAGTACATTTTTTAAGCAAAGAAGATCTCACTAAACAAAAAGAAAAGGCTCGTACATTTGGATCTGAAGGCCTGATGCTCAAAAGAAAAAATGGCTCATATGAATTAGGTAGAAAAAAAGGGAATTGGTATAAATGGAAAGTAGATCCATTTACTATAGATGCTGTACTGACTTATGCTATGCGTGGTCACGGAAGACGGGCTAACCTATATACTGATTATACCTTTGGGTTATGGAACGATGGGGAATTAGTCACATTTGCTAAAGCTTACTCTGGACTCACTGATAAAGAATTTCGTAAGGTAGATGCTTTTGTAAAGAAAAATTCGTTGGAAAAATTTGGCCCAGTTAGACGGGTGAAACCTGAATTGGTTTTTGAACTTGCATTTGAAGGTATAGCTCTTTCTAAACGGCACAAATCTGGTGTAGCTGTGCGATTTCCAAGAATGAAACACTGGCGACACGATAAGAAGGCAAATGAAGCCAATACACTTGATGACTTGAAATCAATACTCACATTAGCCAAATCTGATGAATAAGGAATTATTCGAAAGCTATTATAAGGCTAAAGGATGGAAATCAGCACCATTTCAGAAGCAAGTATTTCAAGCCATATCCAAAGGACAGAATGGACTTCTCAATGTGCCCACAGGCTTTGGGAAGACCAATGCTCTACTCGTACCTATAGTGATGGATGGCATGGAACAGTACACGAAGAAGACCAAAATATTTGCTGTTTGGATATCACCTCTCAGAGCCCTGTCAAAAGAAATAGAATCTTCTGCCAAAGATGTTAGTGCATTTTACAACCTAGAGTGGAACATAGCATCTAGAAATGGTGACACTCCAAATGCTGAACGTCAAAAGCAAAACCGGAAACCGCCTCAAATTCTCGTAACTACTCCAGAAAGTCTGCATCTTCTTTTAGCTCAAAAAAAATACAAAGATGTATTCTCAAGTATTGCCTATTTCGTAGTAGATGAATGGCATGAGCTAGTGGGCTCCAAAAGAGGTGTAATGATAGAGCTGGGATTATCTCGCTTAAAATCCTTATCCCCACAGATGAAAATCTGGGGGATATCAGCTACAGTTGGAAACATAGATGAAGCTGAGCGAGTACTGTTTGGTCAAACCAATCACTCACAAAATAGCATAAGGGTTAACACCAATCGCAGAAAGAAGATTAAGATTAAATCACTACTTCCTAAAAAATCAGAAGAATATCCTTGGGCTGGTCATCTGGGAGTTAAAATGGCTCATAAGGTCATCCCTGTGATAGAAAAATATAACTCCACCCTCCTCTTTACCAATACCCGAAATCAAGCAGAGATGTGGTATCAGACATTGATGGAGATTGCACCTCAATTTGCTGGACAAATGGCCCTTCACCATAGCTCTATAAACAAAGAAATGAGACGTTGGGTAGAAAACGCATTGCACGAAGGCCGACTCAAAGTAGTGGTATGCACTGCTAGTTTAGATTTAGGAGTAGATTTCAGACCAGTGGAAGCCGTCATTCAAGTGGGAGGACCAAAAGGTGTAGCTAGGTTTCTCCAAAGGGCTGGTCGAAGTGGTCATCGGCCAAATGAGACTAGTCAGATATATTTTATGCCTACACATAGTATAGAATTATTAGAAGCATCTGCACTTCGAGAAGCCATAAAAAAAGGTGAGATAGAAAGTAGAAATCCATACATCCGTAGCTTTGATGTACTCGCTCAGTACATGGTCACCTTAGCAGTATCCTCCGGGTTTAAGCCTGAAAATCTGCTTTCTGAAATAAGAACCACGCACTGCTTCCAGTCCATATCTGAAGGAGAGTTTTCTTGGCTACTAACCTATATTACAAAAGGTGGTGATGCACTTAAAGCGTATGAGGAATTTAAGAAAGTAGAACTGACAGACGACGGACTTTACAAAGTAAATAGCAAACGTGTGGCTATGCGACATAGACTCTCCATTGGTACAATAGTGGGGAATTCTGCTTTACGTGTTAAGTTTTTGAGAGGTGGATTCGTTGGCACTATTGAAGAATACTTTATTTCTAAACTGAAAGAAGGTGATAATTTTTGGTTCTCAGGTAGGAATCTTGAATTTATTAAGGTTAGAGGTAACACCGCTTTAGTAAGACCTTCTAAAAAGAAAAAATCAGGAAAGGTACCTGCTTGGGCAGGTGGTAGAATGCCACTATCTTCAATGCTTGGAGCGGGACTGCGAGAACAACTCAGTCACGTAGCTAATAAAAATTACTACTCACCTGAACTCAAAAGCCTTAAACCTACACTTGATAAACAAGAACAACTAAGTGCTATTCCTACTGAAAATCAGCTTTTGATTGAATCTTTCAAAACCAGAGAAGGTTATCATCTAGTAGTATATCCTTTTGAAGGAAGATTCATACACGAAGCATTAGGCTCATTACTTGCATATCGCATGTCTTTACTTCTACCAGTATCATTTTCTATTGCCATTAATGATTATGGATTTGAACTACTCAGTGACCAGCCTATTCCTGTAGAAGATGCGTTAGATAATGACTTTTTTACATCCCAAAACCTTTCACAAGATCTTGCCAAGAGTATCAATGCCACCGAGATGGCAAGGAAACAATTCCGAGATATAGCCACTATATCAGGACTCGTATTTAACGGATTCCCAGGCAAGTTTAAAGAAGAGCGACATTTGAAGGCTAACTCACAACTGTTTTTCAATGTTTTTAGAGAATATGATTCTGACAATCTATTCTTGCAACAAGCATACGACGAAGCGTATTATCACCAACTAGAAGAAGTGCGACTAAGAGAAGTTCTAAAGAGAATAGAGTCCTTGGACATACTAGTCACCTATCCTGAACGAGCTACTCCTTTTGCATTTCCCATAATGGTAGATAGACTTCGTACTAAGCTCACTTCTGAGAAATTGGAAGACCGCATTAAGAAGCTGCAAATCCAGTTTGCCCGATGAAAGTAACAATAGCAAAAAACGATTTCATATTGGATCATCGCAGAGTGATGTATGACGTGAAACGAGAAGAGATTATTGTGGCCGATTTGCACGTAGGAAAAAGTGCTCATTTTCGGAAAGCAGGTATTTCTCTTCCAGGTTACAGCTTTGTAAGTGATATCCTTCGCTTTCAGCAAATTATTTATGACTACCAACCAAAAAGTGTTTTGATCTTAGGAGACTTGTTTCATAGTGATAAAAACGAAGAATTTAATGAATGGAATGAGTTGGTGAAGTCATTCCCAGAAATAAAATTTGTCCTCGTCATCGGTAACCACGATTTATGGTCGATGCGGAGTTCTGATTTAGAAGGACTAGATGCAGTAAATGAATTGCAGCGAGAAAATGTCTTCTATAGTCATGAGCCTACTGATAAGGCAGATTGTATCAACTTCTGCGGACATATACATCCTGGAGTAAAACTAAAAGGGAGTGGAAAACAAGAGTTAAGTTTAAGTTGCTTTTGGTTAGCTAAAAATCGTCTTGTACTTCCCGCATTCAGTGAGCTTACTGGTCTAGGTATGGTCAAACCTAAAAAAACCGATCGCATTTATATCCCTGTAGAAGACAAGGTGATAGAGATTTAATTTCTAGTCAAGAATTTGAATTTTCCCTCTTTTCTTTATTTGATCATCCTCTTTGAGGACGTACACATAGACTCCGCTAGCTAAACCTGGAAGCTGAATCTCTTGGTTAGCCTCTTGAATTTCTATTTCCAATACTCTATTACCTAAAAGGTCAAAAAGTTGAAAATGAGCCATAGGAACCAACGGAACAGCATTTACTCGAATCGAAGAACTGGCAGGGTTTGGATAAATATTGAAATTTAATAACCCCTTTTCAGAATCCTTTAGATTTGCTAATTTGCAGTCTCCAAGCATATTTGCATCCATCCATGCTAGTCTTTCAACAAGCCACGTCTTTAAAAAGTCTATTTCTTCATCATAGTCGTCGGCCACAAAATCATTAGGCCAAATATACTTACCTAGGATATCCCATCGTCTGAAGTTTCGAACTCTAGCTTCCTCTGTGAGAGCGGTGTTCTCATCTATGAATTGGAGTAAACTATCAGTATGAAGAGGACCTTCACGAAGTTCTTGCCATCTGCAATTGGTCTTGTGACTTACTGCAGGTATCTCAGGAAGTTTTTTTATCCAAAAAGGAAGCCACTTACTGCAATCTTGTCCAAAAAGATATGACCAACCTTCTGGGTCAGGTGAACAATCAAAATCAAAATTTCCGTAACCTAAATTGAAATCCCACAACGGACCAAAGTGTAGCTTTCCTCCATTGCTTTCCTTTCGTTTATGCATATAGAAACTCAACTTGTAAGCATCTATATGCTTCCCAATTTCAGAAATCAGGAAGTAATCTATCCAAGTATCTACATTTATGAAATTTCGATACTTGGTAATATAATCGCTTCCATCCATAACCCTCTCAAACGAATCCATATAATTCTTGATATAATCAGCTTGTTCCGACTGAATATCTTCCCAATCAGGTTCATTAAAAGCATAAAACTTATAGTCTGGATATTTTGAATACCATCCATCATCAGGATTAGAGGCATCATCTCTATCTATTTGAAGTATGTAACCTCCAGTAAGTTCGTCTCCTTCAATATCTTCAGTTTTTAAATTGGCTATATCGACCCTATTTTTATCACGTTTAATTCGCTCAGTTAACACATATAAACCTTCATAAATATCATTAATATACAGCTCACACCACCTTGTACGAGGAGCATATCTACCTGTAGATCTACCCATATGGTAGGATAGTGTATTCCGAAGAAGAGACTTATCAGAGTATGGACCGTGAAGTATCCAATCATTTTCTGAGGGCATACCAAGTAAGCTCACATTATTGTTTTCTCCCAGTGAATCTTGGGTTTCAAAACCATAGTTTTTCTTAGGAAACGTCTGAGAAGAAGCCCCGCGTATTTCAATGGCTATTTGACCATCATAGTCATTATAGTTATCCGTTATACTGTTTCTACTGCTAGTATTATTAATAATACCCATATGAGCAATTATCTTGGGTTCATCCTGTATTCCAATACCGTCTAACGTATTAATGATAACTAATGGTAAGTTGGAGGACTTGAGTGGTTCTTCAAACCAATCTGGCACCTTCCGATAATTTCTCATAGTAGATTTTATGCCTAGTGACAGAAAGAAGTGACTAGACAAATCAGAAGATGTAGCCCTTTCATTATGAACTTGGACAGCTAATACATTATTCCCCTGATTAAGTAATGCTTTTGTGAAATTTGTGTTGAGTTCAAAAGACTTTGGCTTACCATTTTGATACAACAAAGCTTCTCTCCATACGTCTGCCTTCTGATCAAATCTAGGAGTATCACCCACTACGCCAATATTTGAACGAGTAACCTCTTTACCATTTACATACGCAACAAAACCGTCATCGTAATCTGCATCCAATAGAAATCTAGCAATATCTGACGTGTCAGCAATTGTGAAATTTTTTCTCATATAGAGTGAAATCGTAGGATCAATGATAGTATTATCATCATTGTCTCCATAGCCAATACTGCCTTCCCCTCTTGACCAATCACTCGTATTGAAACCCAACGTATTCCAAGCCTTTGGTGGTTCTTGATTATAGACTTTGTAGGACCACTCATCATCATTATACACCGCAGTCTCCCAGTGATCTACAACCTGAGCTATTGACTGCTCACAAGAAGCCATTAAGGAGATGAAAAAGAGAATTATGCGGCTTGTCACGAAATCAAATTAACAATAAATCCCTGAGTCAAGCACTACCTTGCTTTGCTCCTAGAGGACATTTTCTCGTAGAATTACAAAAACTACGCTTAGTTGACAGTAAAAGGAACACTATACTATCTCTGTACCAGAATTCGCAAAGACTTGCTGTGCTCATTATTTTCATCTCTGAGTATCACTACGTATGCCCCTGAAGTCCAATTTTTTATATCAATTTTAGTATTCTGTTGAGCTTTGTTCAATGACATTTGATACATCATTTTTCCTTCAAGATTTATCACTTCTATTTTAGTGAAATTTTTCAAATTACTTATTTCTAAAAAGTCGGAAGCGGGATTTGGGTAGACGATGCTCTGACTCAATTCATTTGTCTCAATTCCTGCTGACATTTCATATCTCAAAAGTGCTTCATGAGCATTCACTCTGCCATAGCCATAATATTGGTCATAACCTTCCTTATCCTCAGTGAGGTCTCCAACTTGATCCTCTGCTGTTTCACGGATTATTTTTCGAATATCATCTGTTGTACGGCTCGTATCCTGAGCCAGTAGCAAAGATGTCAAACCTGCAACCAATGGCGAAGATTGAGATGTTCCTCCCCAGTAGCTATTATAGTTCGTATTTGACCTATGGCTCAACCCGTAGATGTAATTTCCTGGTGCAACTACATCTATATGATCTCCAAAATTGCTACCACTAGTGGCACTCCAAAAAAAAGGGGCTACCCTTTTATCGCTTGCATCTGTAGCTCCAACAGCAATTGTATTTATATAACCCGCGGGATAATAAGTAACACTGTTATTATAGTTCATCATACAGGCCACTATGGTGACATTTCTTGCATACGCATAGTTCACGGCATCTTGCATAGCAGCTGAAAAGCCTGATCCTCCTACTGACATGTTAATCACTTTGGCTCCATTGTCTACTGCATAGTAGATTGCATCTGTCCACCAAGCATATTGTCCCCTATTATTTGCGTCAAGTATCTTGCATATCATCAGCTTACAGTGCCAATCTACCCCGGCATAACCCAAGTCGTTGTTAGCTTTAGTTCCTATAATACCTCCTACATTGGTGCCATGACCGTGATCGTCAGTAGGGTCATTATCTACATTCACGAAATCCCAACCTTTCACGTCATCTTCATACAAATTGCCGTCACTATCCATAGTGTTCAGAAATTCCTCCGCATTATACCATAGTCTCCCGGCTAACTCTGGATGATCAAAAGGAGCACCTGCATCTAGTACAGCTACGATAATAGAGCTATCTCCTTTTTCTATTTCCCATCCTAAATCCATATCTAGATCCGCATCATCTTTCGCCGGAGAATTGGTAAAGGTCCCATCATTGTGCAGCCCATATTGCCTATTGAAATAGGTATCATTAGGCTTAGACTCATCTACACCCTGTCTACCTCCTCCATAACCTATATAGTTAGGCTCTACAAACTCAAAATAGTTCGTGTTCATAAACGATGTAATCACCATTTCTATATCAGTAATGTTGCTGAACGATAAGAGGTAAGTACTGGTGTTTGCCTGTCTCCCTATTGGTTGAACTGCATATATACCATAGTGAATGCCTAAAGAATCTAACTCTGGGATATCAAATATATTTGTAGGTTGCCTCTCTATAAGGAAAGGTTGCACTTCAGCATTCATCTTCACTAAGAGTTGGTTTGGGACAAACTCATGCTGAGCTATAGCTAAAAAACTACTGAGACTGAATGTGATTAAGAAACCGAAAGATTTGATGAAAGTCATAGTGCAGGATAATATTTCTCAAAGATAATCACTTCTTTTTAAGCCAATAATAAGGTCTACTTGATCATTCCGATAAGAAAGTGAAACTCTATCAGGGAACTCTAATCGGTTTATTATTCTACAGCCGAATCATCCAAACCGTCTATCAAATCATCAATCTGAGCAATAATTTGTTTACGCTTTTGCTTGGCGCGATCTATTGTTTCTTCAGTACTTTTAGGATTAGCTATTTGATTATTGTAGTAATCTACTAGTGTCCTCATAGCATTCATCTTTGCACTGGGATGAGTTTAGTTTACTTGCTGTATCAGCACTTGTTGAGTCTTTTGCTGAAGTTTAGAACCTTTCGCAAGCTCTTTTCTATTCAATACGATTTCCTCTCTGTTCTGCTTTATCTCATCTCTCTGCAAGACTATAGTATAAATCAAGGCAGCAAAAGCCAAGCCTGGAATAAGAGCATTCACAGCACCAAAAAGATCTCCAAAAGTGCCTCTATCTGGCCAATTGTCTATATACCCAATAATGAATACCGCTGATAATAGCCACAAGGCAATCACAACAAGCATTAAACCGATGAATATCCCTGATTTTGAACTGTTCTCTTGCATTTTAAAATATAAAATTAGTTGGATTTAAGACCTTAACAACCCACAAGTTAGCCAATAAAATATCAAGAATATAATTTAAACTTATTTTAATCCTGAGAACTAGAGAAATGAAATATCACCTCTCCCACCTCACCTTCACGGCTGATATTTTATCCGATTTCAATCTTAAATCAGACATTAATCTAAATCCGTTCTTCAGATAAAAATCTAACGGTGAGATATGTTTCTTATATAAATCGTGATCTATGACCCATCCATTGAGCTCTTCCTCTTTTTGCTATGCCAGTTCCAATAAATCCCGGCCTATTCCTTTTCTATGCATTTTAGAATCTATGATTATCGCAAATCATCTCTCTTTTTCTCTTACGAAATCGAAATACCAAGCTAGAACTCTTCCTAAAGGATCATTTACAAGTAAGTGAGACTGATTAGTCAACCCTTCAAGGTAGTTTTCAAAACCCTCAAGACTGTGATATCTTAAACCAATGGGATATTCATTATTCCAAAGTTCAAGTATTTGAACTCTTTCAGATTCATTGAGTTTGGTACGTTTTAGCAGATTCATCTTGTGGATTTAGTGTATATCTCTAAGAATCTCGGGTTTTACAGGAAATTACCTGTCTGATTTCTTCCATATTCAGTTCCAACTCAGCCTCTTTCTTTCTGCCCAATAATCTTGCGGTGAAACGTGTAGATACTTCAATAAATCTAAATCTTCCTCCTCAAACTCAAAGCTTTCCGCTTGCAGGTTATTAGTCAGCTGCTCATTCGTAATCGCTCCACTAAGTACTTTGTATATAGGTATACTGTCCATACAAAACCTAAGTGCAACGGCATCAATCCCTACATTATATTTCTCAGCCATTTGCTCCAACGTGTCGTATGCCTTAGAATAATGTAGATATCGGGTATTTGGGAATAATCGACCGTTTGCCATGGCTTCTTTAATGACTAGCTTAGCATCCAAATCCTTTGCCACAGCAGCTAGACTTTGGTCAAAGACATTGTAAGTCACTTGAAACAATCCAAATAATTTACTGCCGTTTCTTTCAATTTCTATAGCTTTTTGCAACACCTCTAATTGATTTTCTCCCGTAGTTGTTAGACCAATCACTAATCCGTATTCCTCTTTGATTTCATTCAGTCTATTTAATACGGCATCGTTCTCTAAAACACCCGACTCAAGTGTGGCAGAGTGAATCTGATAATACTTCAGCTGAGGTGCCAAGTGTTTAGAAACTTTCCACTGCTCGTTTAGCTTGGACAATGAGTGTTCCTTGACTTCGTGTATTTTAGCTGTTGGATCGAAACCTGCAGTATAGGTGTATCCCCATTTAGTAGCTATTTCAACTTCAGGATGATGATCTTTTCTCCAATCGAGCATCAACTCTTCAGCCATCCCATAACCTGGGGCAGTATCGAAGTATCTAATGCCCAAATCGTAGGCCTTGTGGATGAGCTCACTCCCGTTGTGCTTAAATGTATCCAAAGAATGCTCTTCATTCCGATTTTGACGGATATTGATGTATTGCGGTCTGCCTATTGCCGCTGTGCCAAGTCCAAGTTTTAAATCTTCAATCATAAAACTGAATTAATTATAACAAATCTTTCAATACGATGCTCAAGGGTTAAGGCAGAGCTGCAGAATGTGACAAATAATAAGTCTACTCTCACATTTTGGTTTGTTTCTGTTGTATTCCGTTCATTTTTTGGCAATAACTACATAGGATTTATCTAGCAATGTATCGTTGATAATGACTTCAGAAAAACCTGCAGCCTTTAGTTCTTTGACTACTTCGTCAGTAGCTACTCTATACCTTCTAGGAGGTCCTTTGCCTCCACTATCTTTCTTGAAATCTAACACCAACAGACTACCTCCGCTCTTGATTCCCTTATGTACTTTAGCAAAATAGGTTTCACGGTTATTGATGTGGTGGTAGGTATTCACAATGATGGCATGATGCACTTCCTCATCTTCCAGTAACGGATTATCATATTCTACCTTTCGGGTGACGATAAGACTATCATTCAGGCTATCCTTTTTTTCTTGAATATAGTTGAGAAATCTGTCGTCTACATCAACAGCTATCACGTGAGCCCCTTTGGCCGACATTCTAAAAGCAAAATATCCGGTACCCGCTCCTATGTCCATGATGGTTTTGTCTTCTATATCTCCTAGCAAAGAAATTACCTCTTCGGGCTTTTGTTCTTGAACTCGCTCCTCAAACTCGAACGCTTGAACGAGGTCATCGAAACTTCGCTTATTCATAAATAGATTGGAGAGTGTACCCTTACCTAAAGTAAGCCACAAGATAAGTAATAGACCAGCAAGAGCCAGTATGATGTACAGTATTTTCATAGGTAAAGTGAGGTCATTAAAAAATCAAACTTGAGGTTGAACTAGATTTATTCTATCAATATTTTTAGATTAGTAATCCCAAAACTGGTAGTCACTCTAGCAATGTAAACACTTCTTGCTAAACCCGTAAAATCGATAATAGTATTGAGACTATTAGGCTGCAGCTCTAAAACCTGTTCTCCAAGTGCATTGTGGAGATTGATATTTTCAAGGTTCGCGTTCTTAGAGCTTATCGTTACTTGGTCCTTGGAAGGATTGGGATAAGCAATGAGATCACCATTATTGACCAATGGTTTTAATCCAACACTTGGTTCATTGGCTATTATTTTAATATCATCAAATAAGAACGTAGCATTGGCCGATGCATCATTTGCCCCGTTGTAACCTAACATAAAGGTCAACACGTCATATATAGGATTATCATTGTTTGAGAGATCCCAAGTATAGGTTGCCCATTCCCCAGATACTTCAGTCAATGCATCTTGTTCTTTCCCAAATTGTTCTGGAGGACTACTCTCTACCTTGAATTTCAAGATGGTACCAATTGGAGCATCAGTATAAATCTTCATTGAGATTTTGCCTACCGTTGACATATCAAGTATGAAATCGGTTAAGGCCAATTTACTTCGCATATATCCTGCTCCTCCACTTCTTACAAATTGCCCTACAGTGGCACTGGGGTTATTTGCGTCTATTTTTGGATTTGGGATTACGGTTGTTATTGCACCAAAATAGTTAGTGAAATCTGTGGTAACCACTCCATTTTCAAAATCTATTGGCAAGGTAGTGGGTACAGGAGCTGGTATAGATGGACCAGAGACCTGCTTTACATCGTCAAATAGAAAAGTAGATGAACTCGTGCCGTCCCCAACACTTCCAAAATCAAACATTACTTGTAATCTATTATAGTCGTTGGCTTGTGCGTCAAAATTCCAACTTATGGTTTCCCAAGTATTAGAAACGGTAGTCAATCTATCTAAATTTACACTCCCAGCAGCGTTTTCAAGTTCGAGTTTAATTCGAGTACCTACTGGTGCTGATGTATACACTCTCATAGAGATATACCACATCGTAGACAAATCAATGGAATTTTTTAAGAATACCTTACTCCCTGCCCAATAATCACCACCATCTCTTATTACTTGACAAACTGTAGCACTCGGATTATCTACATTGATTTGCGGATTTGGAATAATCTTAGCCGAGGCTCCTCCATAACTGAGAAAATCTGTATCCTTGATATCTGACTCAAAGTCAATAGGTAATGAAGTGGGAACGGGTGCAATTGGTCCTACTGCCTGCTCTATATCATCAAAATAAAAGGTAGAATTTGCAGAACTATCTCCAATATTCCCAAAATCAAACATGAAAACAATCTCATTCAGGTTATTCTCCGTACCTATAAATACCCACTCGAGCGTTTCCCAAGCATTGGATACGGTAGTCACCGCATCTACATCTACTGCGGGTCCAGAGCCTTCTAACTTGAACTTCACCGTCGTACCTACAGGTGCGGTAGTAAATACTTTCATGGTGATCTTTGTCAAAACGGAAAAGTCTAGATTATCCGTTAATAGAATTTTACTCCCACCATAGATAGCTCCACCATTACGTATGATACGGCCTACGGAGTTACTCGTGTTTATCCCCGATTGACTCGGATTAGATGCAACTGCTGCGTATCCTCCATCAAAATCAATAAAGTCTGAAGTCGAAATATCTCCTTCAAAATTGATAGGCAAACTTTGGGAGAAGCCCAAATGAACTGACAGGAGTAATACAAAAGAATAAATATATTTCAATGTGAAGTGGTACTATGATTTATACCAAAATTAAGTAACCCATTCGTATATGCAAGGAATAAAAAGCATAGAGACGATATTTTACTATTCCACACGAGATATTTCAAATCATAAATTGATAGAAATAACAGGAAAGCAACTTCTCTTTCAATCTTTGTCATTCAGTCTTTTTAATTTTGCCTAACCTAAGTATAAACACACCTTTTATACTTTTCTCAAAAATAACATCAAAACGTCTAAAAAATAGTGAGATTTATAACTCATTGAATATCAATTTTATTAAATGTTTTTAATCGCTTACAAGTGCTTGCAAGCATTTTTAAACGCATACAAGTGTTTAACGTTCGCTTTACTCTTGCTTCCTTCATTCTATTTGCATTGTTGTTTTGAACGAATCAATCCAACGTAATAACTAAACGATACACAAACACACAAACATTTAAAAAACAGAATTATTATGAACGCATTAAGAAACAAAGTACAACTAATCGGAAACTTAGGAATGAACCCAGAAGTACGTGACCTAGAAAGCGGAAGCAAGATGGCAAAATTCACACTCGCTACCAATGAGTCCTACACCAATAAAGAGGGTGACCGCATCACAGATACCCAATGGCACAATATAGTAGCATGGGGCAAAACTGCCGAGCTAATGGATCAACTATTAGCAAAAGGCAAAGAAGTGATGATAGAAGGAAAACTAACCAGCAGAAGCTATAACGATAAAGAAGGTGTAAAAAGATACATCACAGAGATAGTAACAAATGAGTTTTTGCTACTCACCCCAAAATCTGGAGATACTAAAAAAACAGATCTTCCTTTCTAAAAAATACATTCCAATCCGTTGGTCAATGGAACAGAACCGTTGGTCAATATCCGACAATAGATTACTCTATCCCTGGTTATATAAGTATAAGAAATAGATTAATTTTTTCGGTAAATTGTGAAGCCTGTCGCATTCAGCGGCAGGCTTTTTTTATAGCTCTCTCATCGCCAATTGGAAATCTTTCCTTTGCATTTCTACACCATTTATGATGATCGCTATTTGATGTAACCCTTGGTGAAATTTGCGAGTAGATATTGGTTTGAATGGCTGTACTTTATGTATCTCTTGAGAAGAATTTCCGTCGTATTCCTTCTCACTGATCTTATATACTTTCGGAGAAAGGCTTCCGTTTGCCTTCTGATAATAGATGGCATACTCTAATCGCAACAGGATTGGCTCAGATTGTGATATAACGAACTGAAATCCAAAACTGAGTTCTTTCCCATATACCACCATAGGCGTATAAATCTCAAAACCGGAAAGCTGAACCGCTTTCACATCTCCAAAACCAAATAAACGCATGGCTCTGATATTTCCTGCTTTCAGCAA
>ERZ1047472.1050-NODE-1050-length-22271-cov-7.513684_pt1 | contig 22271 bp, 13 predicted proteins | sample MGYA00383095_ERZ1047472 | MGnify/ENA primary metagenome ERZ1047472 (study PRJEB29581, sample SAMEA5548365) | metagenome | biome: marine; feature: coastal; material: water | depth 1 m | study: Short-term variability in the microbial, nano- and picoplankton... | reverse complement strand
TTGTGTTTCGGACAACCATTGGGCAACAATATATTACATCCTGGTGTTGTTGGTGGTGCTTGAAACCGCTCAACCTTTTTTGGTCCTATAAATCTATAAAAATGATTTAGTATGTATACTAAAACCAATACGCAAACAACAATTAATAATACATGTTCCAATTTCATATACTATTATAAAATATAAAAAAAAAATCTAAATATATTTAATTTTATTATTATTTTGAATTTTATGTTTTTCTAATTTAATATAACTTAATTGCATATAACATTCATATAATCCTAAAACTAAGCCTAATATAACAACAAATCGTACTTTACATTCTATACAATCCCTTTTATGTTGTTTAATAATAAAATATAATACTAAAACAATTAAAATAACTAAAAAATGTAAATCCATTAATAATTTATAAGATTATTTTATTTTATTTGAATTGATTTAATAATTCTCTTATTTCATTATTCATTGATTTATTATCATCGTCAATAATATTTAATTTATATATATTTTCATTTGGTGTTGATACTTGGTTATATAAATCATCTAAATTCATAGGGCTATTATCATCTGAATATATTTGTGATATATTTGGCAAATCATTATAAGTAGGTTTTGTAGAACCAACAATACTTGTATGCGTTCCGTCTGTTCTACATTTATTGTATTTTTGAAAGATTATATTAGTTTTTTCTCTTTTAGGTACAAATAGTTCCCGTTCATTACTTTTGTTTTCGTCTAAACTTAAACTACAACTAATAGTATTATTTTTATTTCTGTCTAATTTCATATTCATTTTTGCGGAAAAAAACCCTTGTTCATATATATTTATTTGTTGGTCTATTTTTTTGTCTATTGTATTGTTAGGGTGAGAGCAATTTAAAGTTAATTTTATTGGATTTTGAGTACCTGTATCCTTAGACTCTAAATAACCATAAACAACAACACTATTAGTATCATATTGATACTTGACGTTTGTGATTTGGTTGTTAGTTGTATTAGTGGGGTTAAATGTTTCAATCGGCATCATTTTATAAAGGTAAATAGTGATACCTATGAGTAATACAATAATTATCCAATTAGTTAGATTCATTAAATTAAACAGATAATTTTTTTATTAGATTAATACAATTTTTTTATATTTTATTAAAGTATAACAATGTCTAAAGTTTTAAAAAAAAAATTAGAAAAAATTGCCGATATAAACGAAAAAACAAAAGAGAAAACAGAAACTAAATTTATGAAACAAGAATGGGCTGACATTGATAATCTTCCTAATCCATTTGATGTTGTTAAAGATTTTATTAAAGAAAAAGGCCTTAAACTTTATGGAGGATTGGCATTACATAGTCATCTTAAAAAACATAAAGCTGGATTATATAAGAGTTCTCAATTTCCAGATTATGACGTATTAAGTCCAGATGCCTGGAATCATGCCAAAGAATTAGCAGATAGATTACATAAATTAGGGTATATGTTTGTTGAAGCGCGACAAAGTGTTTTAAATGATTATCATCATTCTACCTTTAAAGTGAGTGTTGATATGTTATATTTATTAGACATAACCCAACGAGGATGTACTCCAAAACAATTAAAGTCAAAAGATTGTAAAACGTGTGGACTTTCTAAAGATGGAAAATGTATGCGTTTATTTGATGAATTACCTGCCTATTCATTGGATTATAGTAAACATAGTAAAAATCCTAAAATTTATAGAGATACCTATAATTATAAAACTGGAAAATCATTATACCCAAATAAATTTTTTGTCATGTCTCCAGACTGGTTAAAAGCCCAAATGTTTAGAGAATTAACTGAACCGCTTTCTAATCCGCCAAGATTACCTAAAATCGGCACCAGACTTCAACAATTTCAAAAATTTTATGATTTTGAATTACGCAAATGTAGTGATGCTGATTATAAAACAAAAGTAGCTACTAAAATGACACCATACCTAAATACTATTTCAGAATATATTAAATATAAAAAATTAGTTAATTATGGGGCAACCGCCTATAATTTATTTATTAGAGGTAGTAAAAAAATAGGAAGCTTAGGTGTGTCCGATTATAAAGTATATAGCATTAATCCCGAATTTCATGTGAAACAATTATTTGAAGCATTACAAAAAAAACATCCTAAAGCCCAATTTATATCCTATAAACGTAATAAATTATGGAAAGAACATGATGATCTAGAAACTATTATAGCGATTAAATTAGACAATAAAGTAAATAATTTAATAACAATTACACAACAAGATAAATGTATGCCATACGTTCAATATAAAGGTATCAGATATGCCACTATAGATAGACTTAAATACTTATATTATGAAGCAATGTCTATACCAAATTTTGTTAGAGCAGTAGAAGATGACCCTCAAAATTATGAATGTTTACTTACTAATTTATTGAAAGCAGAAAAACAATACCATAAAACCCGTAAAATAAGTACAAAGAATCCGAAATCTAAATTTAGAAGATATATTTCTAAATGCCAAGGAGATGAATATAGTAAAATTGTAAGTAATTTAACAGATAGATGGACTGATAAATTAAAAACATTAAAACAAACCAGATATTATCCTAATAAACCAAAAAAAGGTTTTATTACAAAAATATCAAAAATGCCAACTAAAGATATGTTTTTACCTTATAAACCAGAAGAACAAGCTATTCGTAGAGGTGTCTAACAATAATCAAAATCAACACCCTTTTTAGTTCTTAAGGGCATTCGACCGGTATCATTTACTTTAATAGGACACCAAGAACCCTGTTTACCTTCTATACATGTGTCATATATTTTACCTTTAAATTTATAGGGTAAAATACATTTAGTCCCTTTTTTTGTATAATATACTTTCTTATTAGTTTCTTTTACTGGTAGTTTTACTGGTAGTTTTACTGGTTTTTTTCCTTTTAATTCACAATACTCAAAATCTATTTTATTCTTAGGTGTAATTGCCATTCGACCTTTACTATCAACTTTAATAGGACACCAGGGTCCTTTTTTACCTTCTATACATGTTTCATATAGTTTACCTTTAAATTTATAGGGTAAAATACATTTAGTCCCTTTTTTTGTATAATAAACTGGTTTTGCCACTAATTCAATGTCATTTTTTTCTGGATCAACATCACTATTGCTATTGCTATTACTATCACTATTGCTATTACTATTGCTATTGCTATTGCTATTGCTATTGCTATTGCTATTAGCTTTAGCTTCAGCTTCAGCTTCAGGTGGACAATATCCATATGTTTTCATTAGTCCTTTTGGTTTACCTTTTTTTATTCCATCTTCTAATGATGTGGCACACCATTTTTGTGGGGAATCTTTAGAAGTACAAGTTTTGTTTTTAATTGTTTTACCTCTTGATTTAATAACAAACGGAAAACAACAAGGACCAGCTTTTACATTAGACTGTTTCGATTTATCAACGCCATCTTTATTAATAGTGGTGGCAATAATACTACTTTTACATTGTGATTTTTCATGGCAAAACCCATATTTTTCCATAACGGAATCTTTATCTACTTGTGTGGCACAAATAGTAGAATCGTCTTGTTTTACGCAAGAAGTACTTGAATCACTATCTGAATTTAATTTAAATGGAAAAATACATTTACCAGCCTTTACTTTATCATCTTCAATAATAATTCCTTTACTATTATAATTTGTAGCTTCTTGGTCGCTTAATACAGAAGCTATATCAAATTCAGTAGCAATATCGGCCGGTTTTAATAAACCTCTTTCAAAATCTTTAACATTAGATATAATTTGTATAAGCTCTTTTGTAATTTCGGTATTTTTGGTACTTTTTGTGATTGGATTTTTAATGTATATATTTTTTTTATTAAATATTTTATTAATATGTTCTATGTAATCTTCTTGATTAATTACATTGTCTTCAAAATCATTTAATTCTAAATCTTTTTCAAATAAATTCATTCTAAATGTATACGATGAGATTAGGCGTTCAATAATAATATGTATAAAACGTTTTACCGTTGATGTTTCTATTTTAAATTTACAGTTACTAAAATTAAAGCTTAAATTTGTGTTGGCATCTAACTGAATTAACGATTTTTTATAGTCTTTTAAAATACAGTGGGTCCGTTTCGCACATTGTTTAGGTTTTAAATGACTACATTTTTTGGTTTTATAGTTAGATTTAGAAACGTGTTCTGGTTTACTATTATGGAGTAAATTTGAAAAGAGCTGGTCTAAAATAACGTTTAATTTAGTTCTTATGATAGTTATATCTAAAATAGTATTATTAATAAGATTTTCTATATACATTTTTAACACTTTTAATTGTTTACTTTTTTTATTAGATATAAAGAAATGGTTTAATTCTAATAAAATTTGTTTAAATTGGTCTAAATGTTCATCATAATCATTTATAAATTGTTCTCTAGTATCATTAAATTCATTATTAGATAAATCTAATACATAATTTATATTATCAATCGGTAATGTATGTTTTTTAGGATCATACTTTTCTTTTTTAAGTGGATAGATTATACCATCCTCTAATAATAATCCAAGTAGTGTTGATTCATCGCGGTTTAAAATAACACTTATGGGTCTTTTATGTACTACTAATTGTTTTAATACAGTTTTATAGTCTTTAAATGGGATATCTTTTAATTTTTTTAATTTTATGTTTAAACTATGAGCAGTATGTATTCCAAAAGGTTTGGTATATATGAGAAGCTCATCTTTAGTAAAAACCCCAATGCCTTTATAGTATGCATCTATGACTAGGTATTTTATAGTATCTTTTTTTAATAATTCATGAATAGAAACAAGATTCGAAAATCTAATAGACCGCTTATCTAAAACAATATCGGAATTATCCACTTCTGATTTACAATTCTTTAATAAAATATTATTTAAATTTAATATACGAGATAATAGTTTGGCACTTATATCTTTCTTTTTACTCATATCAAATTGATGGATAAATGATGGTTTAGGCTCATGTGTAACATGGGCTAATACTATGGGTTCATAAATAGTATTATTTTTATAGAGCATACATATTGGTTTATTTTCATTATATAAATTTTGTATATCTTCGGTTAAAGGACAATTTATAAATAGACGTTTACCCTTTTGTTCTAATATAATAATATTTAATCCTTTTTGAAATAACCAAGGTCTTGGTTTACTTAAAATATCTATAAATAATAGAACATCTTTGGAAACATTTAAATCACCACAATATTTTTTGAAATTCTCAAATGCCAAAAATAATGATATCAAGAACTTGTAATTAGAATCTAATGCAGCATTCTCTATTTTTTTTAACTTTAATTTTAAATTTGTTACAATAGCAGTTGGGGTTAATTTAGATTCTATGTCCTTATGTAATGAAAATACTAGTCCTTTATCATTATTCATTTCAATTAAAAAGGGTAAAACATTATATTCTTTACACCATTTAATAAATGCCACATATAAATCATCATTTAATGTATCTTGTGAGGTGGAAAACATCTTCAATAAATCACCATTATTTAAATCCAAAAATTCTAATGGTGTTAAGTTTTTTATAATAGACTCAATGATATCATTTGAACTTAATTTAGAATCATGTATAGATGCAATTGCTTCTAAAAATGAAAGATTTGGTAATTGATTTATTCCGAGGCGTACTAATAATTGACTGTCGTCAATTATCCTAGATTTATTTATATAGGTTGAAGAATCTTCATTAAGAATAACATCTATTTGTTTGGGTAATAATCCCATTTTAGTTTCAATAAGTGGAAATTTATCAACTCCTAAAATATATTTTTCATCAACTACTTGAGGAATATTACGTTTTTCACTTAATGAAAATCCATTGCCTCTACCTTCAGAAATGGCATATTTTTTAATTGGAGATTTAGTAACATTAATAGTCATACCATCTTGTAATTCCAATTCTAATTTTCCCAAATAGTTAAGTGGTTCATAACCATCTTTTGTGATTTTAACAATAAAATCCTTTTTTTTATAAGTGAGTAATACGGTATCATTTTCTTTTAAAGTAAAATCATCTATTTTGGCACCTATTTCTAATGGTTTAATTTCAGTTTTTATGGCATAATCGACATCAACAATTAAACATTTATCATATTTCCAATTTTCACTTTTATTACAACAAGGCATACAATACCCACTAGGATGTAATGACGGATCTAAAAAACTAGGATAGGCATCTTCCTCTGCGCCTTCTAAAAACTGTTTCCATTTAGGACTTTTCGTTTTGGCAATTTCCATATTGGCCCAGTATTTATTTGAACCTCCTTTGCGTATTATTAATGTTTTATTATCCTCGATTGTTTTTGCCTGAAAATCTATAATTTCTCCTTGACACCAAGGACATTTACCATTATTTTTAATAAGTTGTTCGTCGGTTAAAGCTATTTTGTCTCTGATACACCATATTCTAGGACATGTATAAAAATGTTTGCTTTTTACGGATGACCCCCATTCTAATTTTTTTAAGGCCTTGAACCCTTCTGGATTTTTTTGTTCGAAATTAAGTAATTCTTGTTTAGTTAATATGATGGGTTGTCGCATGTCTACTGCACCACATTTACGACTATAATTTGTATGTTTAACATCAGTCGGAAAATTAAAGAGTTTTTTGTCTAATTTTCTCATATTAGTCATATAATTTCTTACTGTGTTTTTATCTAATCCTATTTGTGTTTCATCCTCATCCTCATCCTCATCTTCATCTTCCGCAACACTAGGTTCATCTGATTTTATAGCTTCAGATTCTAATGGCGTGTCTTCAACTTCAACTTCATCATCAACTTCATCATCTAAATCTATAAAATCGTCATCTAATTCAAATGTATCTTCAGTCGTTATTTTGGTATCTTTGATTTCTAAAAGTTCAGACACGTCTGGTGTTATTTTGTCTAATGTTTTTGATTTTTTAGTAGTATTAAATAAAACTAATAGTAATTTTTTGATTCGTTTCAAATGTAATAGATCATTACAATGTTTAACATCTACTTGATAGTTATAACTACCCTTCACACCACTATAATTTTGAGTTAAAATAACATCTATATCTATATTCATCGGCACTTTTTTTAACTCATCCGCATCTAGTACTTGACTAATTTGTGTTAAGGTTGCCAAGGCATCTGCCTCGCTTAAATTAAATAAATGTTTACACTCCAATAACCAGGCTTCTTTAAATTTTGCCACTGATAATTTGTTGGCACTTTGTAATTTTATATAAAAACGCTTTATATTTTCAAATGAATCAAAATGGTTTACTTTTTTATATTTTAAATGGAGCGTATTTAATGTGTCTGTATTAATTTTATAAATATAATTAAAGTAATTCGAAATATTAATTGATGATAATTTGGTTTTACTTACTAGATTATGAGAAAAATCTAAGGTTATAAATTTCCAATTACCAACATTCATTTTTGTGCCAGATATACTATTTAGTTTCTTCAACATAATATCCACTTCTTGTTTCAATTTAGTATAGTGATTTAAATCATGTTCTATACCATTCAGATCTCTAATAATAATTTTATTTGGTGTAATATTTATATCATAATAAAGCTCATTATATAAAAACTTAATTATTAGCTCATTTATAGTTTTACGTTCATATAATAAATTAGCTTCCTTTTCTATTTTCAATAAATATTTCTCTTTAGTAGTTAATTCTTTTTGTGTCCATCTTAAAAATTGTCGTTTACTTACACTTGAACTATATCTAGATACATCATATTCTATAATATAGTCTTTGGGATTTTTAAATTGTCGGGTAACTGTTTTATTTTTTATTGTTTTCGTATAAATTTTATAGAACTCTTCTTTAGTATAATCTTTAAATCTAATAAAAGGCATTTGTTCGGTACATTCAAAAATATTAAATAATAATTTAACATTAATAGTTGGTTGTGTATTTTCTAGTGCCACGTTTTTCATTTTACATCCATTTAATAATGATTTATCTTCTATCGACATAAACATCGCTTCATATTCATTATTTAATTTCATATTATCCATTATAATTTCTTTATAGTTATCAAAGGCAATCTCGGTTTTACGAATAAAGGGAAAATAAATTGTTGTTATAACTTCATTAAAATCAGGATATTTAGCTACAAATTCATCATAATTTATGTAATAGATATGATTAATAGCACCATAACTTTCCAATAATACATGTCTATTATCAACAAAAGTATATGAAAAATCAATCGGTTTAATAGTATCGCGAACTGCTTTTTGAGTTATATCACCTTCTAATATTAATTTAGAATTATTATTATTATATTCTATTCCTAAAGGTTCAGTGGATTTTCCAGATTTTATCCATAAGTGTTGTTTATTTGGAATAGATGTCGGATTTATAAATGTCATAATTTTTTTTTGAATAGTAAGAATTGTATCATCACTATTAATAAAATCCTTTATTAATATGGTGGTTTTGCCTATACTATTTTCTAAATTCACTAAATTATATTTGTTTTTTAATGTTGCCTTTTCTTCGGTAGTAAGCGATCTAAATCCTGATTTATTTATTTTATCAATTATAAGACCAACACCTAAATAAGTACCTACAAATAAATAATGTTTATCATTTAGTACATCACTTATTTTTACCAATGGTTTTGGTTCAAACATATCACATTGTTTTGATGTCATTAATTAGTTATTATATTTTTTTTATAGTTATTTTAATGGCGTATCGTTAATAGTCATTCCACAATATGCCACTGGATTACTATTAAAATCTTGTTTCTTATAAATACCAATAGAAATACCTTCTCTTAATAGAAATTTCATATTATCCCAAAATTCAGGTTCATGTCCTATACTTTTGGTCATTAAATGTGCCAATTCGTGTATGGCTACAAAGGTTAAAGTATTTAAATCTATTAATTTTTTGGCTTCATCTTTGGACCTTAAACAAAAAACTATCTTTTCGCCTTTATTAATTGAATAGGAGGTGTATGTATTACCAGGACTACTTTCAGAAATATAATTTTCATTATAATTACCCTTTAGTCTTTTAATATCTGTTATAGTTTGTGGTGTATAACTAGAATCGGTTTTACATTTTCCATCAATACTATTAATTAGTTTCTTTAAATTTGTGTTAAGGGTACATAATAAATCGGCAGCCTGTTGCATATCACTCATTTTTCGAACTAAATATTCTTTGCCATCTATATTAGATTTTACATAAGTTACTTCTACTGCTTTAGATTCTAAATAAGTATAAAAAATAGTAATTACAATCAATAACATGAAAAACGAAATAAAATCATCCATCTTATAATATTTATAATAAAATTAAATTAAATTAAATTTAAAATAAATTTGAAGATAATTTACACTATAATAATAAGAAACTATGACTCAACTAAGAGGAAATAAACCTATAAAACTTACTAATAAACAAGATATAGAAGTACAAATTATTGATTGGTATACCGATAATCAAATCGCAGAAGAAGACATTCTATCTGGATCTGAATCTGAAGAGTCAGAAGAATTAGAATCTGATGATGATTCCGGCGATGAATCTAAAGGTTCTTATAAAGTAAAAGACAAGGAATTTATGATTAAAGCTTATGGAGTTACATTAAAAGGTAATTCGATATGTATTACTATTAATGGATATCCTCCACACTTTTATATCGAGATTCCTGATGATTGGAACAAAATAAAAGCCAAAATGTTTATAGAGAATCTTAAAAATAGATCAGATTTCCCTAAATATTTGCGGACTTCTATTCTTAATTATGAAGTTATCACTCGTAAAAAATTCTGGGGATTTACGAATGAAAAACAATTTAAATTTATCAAAATTTGTTTTAAAAACACATCTACACTTTATTCATTCAATAAACTTATTACTAAACTAAATAAACAAGGTGGTGTCAAAATACCTGGCATTAAACAAAAATCTAAATATGACATTTTTGAAAGTAATATCCCTCCTCTATTGCGATTTATTCATAAACATAATCTTAATGCCGCTGGGTGGGTTAAATTGAGTGCCGATAAATATCAAGTCAGTTATAAACACGAATCTATGACTCAAATGGAAGTTACTATAAACTGGAAAGACATTGAAATGATTGAAAAAAATGAAATGGCACCTTTCATCATTGCTTCGTATGATATTGAAGCTGATAGTAGTCATGGTGATTTTCCACTACCCCAAAAAACATATAAAAAATTAGTCACTGAAATTTTACAAACCTATTATAAATATAAATTGGATACTCAAAAAGATTTGGATACTGTTGCCAATACTCTATATGATTATCTAAAGGCTGCCTTTAGTGAAGGTGACGAAGAACATAATATTAGTAAAATTTACACAAAACAAAACCTGAAACCGAATGATATGAAATTAAAATTAATGGCAAAAAAATTGGCAATTGTTATTAATCAAAAAGAAAATTATAAACTGCTTGTTACAGATATTCTTTCGAATTATCATTTGACGGCATTAAAAGAAGTAAATAATGAATTAGAAATAGATTTGAATAATGTAAAAAAAATGAAAGAATTTATTGAAGATGCCTTTTGTGATATTGCAGAAAATAAACAAAATTATAATATAACCAAAATCTATACAAAAGATAATAGTAAACCGAATAAAACATTAATTCTTGATATTTCTAAAAAAATGATGACGTGTTATTCTAAATTTATTGATAGTATAGATGAAGATGATCTTGATATACTATTTGAAATTTTGGAACATTATTATAAAATTCAACATTTAAGTAATGATAAGAAAGTCTCTTATATTATTAAAAAACTGGAGAAGGCAGATAAAATGGAAGAGTATAAATCGGATGAATTAGATCAACTGATACAAAAACTATTAACTACAATTACAACTGCCATTAATCAATTCATTACTATTATTGATAATAGATTTCCAGAAATAGATATCTCGAATGAAACCAAAATTAAAAGATGTGATGCCCTATTATCTAATGTTTTTCCAGCAGTAGAAGGTGATAAAGTGATTCAAATTGGAACTACCATTCAACGTTATGGTGAAAAGGAATGTTTCTTGAAACATATCGTAACCCTAGATACATGTTCAGAAATAGAAGGTACTATTGTTGAAGAATGTAAAACAGAAAGAGAAGTACTTTTAAAATGGACTAAATTTATTCAACAATTAGATCCTGATATGATTACTGGTTATAATATATTTGGTTTTGATTATGCCTATATGTATAATAGGGCAAAAGAATTGAATTGTGTTGAAGAGTTCTCTAAATTATCAAGAATTAGAAATAAAGAAGCTGGATTGGAAGAGAAAACACTATCATCATCTGCTTTGGGTGAAAATAAATTAACCTATATTCAGATGGAAGGTAGAGTACAATTAGATTTATTCAAAATTATCCAAAGAGATCATAATTTGGTTTCCTATAAACTAGATTATGTTGCCGAAACATTTATTAATGATTCTATTATAGATATGAGGGAAAATCCACCTTCAAATATTACACTATTAAAAATTAAAGGTATTATTACTCTTAACAATGGCAATTATATCACACTGAATATTAAAAATGATAAATACAAAAAAGGCAAAAAACTTAAAATTGTAGATATAGATTATGAAAATGGTATTATTAGTGTCAATGAATTGATTCTTTCTGGATTACATGAAGATAAGGTTAAATATGTTGATGGTATGAAATGTCAATGGACCTTGGCAAAAGACGATGTTACACCTAATGATATTTTCAAATTTCAAAAACAAGGTCCAGATGAAAGAAGAACTATTGCTGTATATTGCATTCAGGATTGTGCCTTGTGCCTCCATATCATTAATAAACTTCAAATTATTACTAATAATATTGCCATGGCAAATGTCTGTTATGTACCATTATCCTTTATCTTTTTGAGAGGTCAAGGTATTAAAATTTTGAGTCTAGTTAGTAGACGGTGTAAAAAAGAAAACTACTTGATTCCAGTTATTAAATGTGAACAAGAAGAAAAAACAAGTAAAAATAGTTGGAGTTTTAATGAATATGCCAAATTTGACTATGGTGATGATGATAGTATACTGGTTAAAGAAAATGATGGTTATGAAGGAGCAGTCGTCTTGAAACCAAATCCTGGCATTTATTTAAATGAATATACTGTTGTTTTGGATTATGCCTCTCTATATCCTTCTGGTATGATAAGTGAGAATCTGTGTCATACATCTATTGTTATGGATAAAAAATATCTTGGGGATTCAGGTGTCATAGAATTAAAGAAATTAGGATATGATTGCGTGGATATTCCACACGATGTGTATAAATGGGTAGATCCGAAAGTCAAAAATAAAGGGAAAGTGAAAACTGGTGTTAAAACATGTCGCTTTGTTCAACTTCCAGATGGAAAGAAATCTATTATACCTAGTATTCTTCAAGATTTACTTAATGCTCGGAAACAGACTAAGAAACGAATGAAAAATGCGAAAGATCCTTTCCATAAATGTGTTTTGGATGGTCAACAGCTTGCCTATAAAGTTACTGCAAATTCGGTATATGGTCAAATCGGAGCAAGTACAAGTGCCATTTGTTTAAAAGATATTGCGGCTTCCACAACGGCAACTGGAAGAAAACTATTATATTTGGCAAAAGATAAGATAGAAGAAAAGTTTGAAGGAGCAAAAGCTATATATGGTGATAGTGTATTGGGTGATACACCATTACTCCTAAAAAATAAAATTACAAATCAAATAGAAATTAAATCTATTAAAGATATTAGAACACTATGGACTTCTTATGACAATTTTAAAATGGGTGAAAGTAATCGTAAAGATAAACAACAATCTATTAACGAAACATATATGATTTATACAAGTAATGGATGGAGTGATATAAATCGTGTTATTAGACATAAAACAGAAAAGAAAATTTATAGAATCACAACTCATACAGGAACTGTTGATGCCACCGAAGATCATAGTTTACTTGATAGTAATCATCGTATAGTTAAACCAACTGAAGTTGATATTGGAACTAGTCTACTACATAATTATCCTGATTTTAGTCCTTGTCCTATAACATTAAAAGATATTACAAATTATAGTAATACTATAAATGAAAAATCAATGAAAGAAAAACGTGCCTACATTTATGGTTTCTTCTATGGTGATGGAAGTTGTGGAAAATATGATTCAAAATATGGCAAAAAATATTCTTGGGCAATGAATAACAAAAATTATAATTTATGTTCTATAATTCAACATCTTTGTATGGAAGTATTTGACTCAAATTTTACAATTATCAATACCATGGAAAGTAGTGGAGTGTATAAAGTTGTACCAAAAGGTAACATTAAATATTTTGTTGAATTATTTAGTAGTGTGTGTTATAGTGATAACTATAAAGTTATTCCAGTTGAATTTATGAATGATGAATATATATGTAGATTAGCATATCTTGCTGGATATTATGCGGCCAATGGAAAAAATCAAACAACAAATATAGTCTTATCTAATAAAGGAAAAATAGGGTCTTCGATGTTATATTATATGTTTAAATCTATTGGTTTGAATGTATCTATTAATACTAGAAAAGATAAAATGGATATATATAAATTAACAATTACAAAAGATAAACTTAGACAAAATCCAACTCAAATTAAAAAAATAGATTTTATCAAAACTATTAAGGATGACTATGTCTATGATATAGAAACCGTAACAGGTAATTTTAATACTGGGTTTTCTCTAATTGTTAAAAATACAGATAGTGTTTTTATTGATTTCTCCCCTAAAGATAAAGATGGTAAACTTATGACTGGTAAAGAAGGATTACAAAGAGCAATTGATCTAGGGGTTGAAGCTGAAAAATACGTCCAACAATTCCTTAAACCACCACACAAATTAGAATATGAAAAAACATTTTGGCCCTTTATCCTATTCTCTAAAAAGAGGTACATTGGTTATAAATATGAATTTGATATTGACAATTATTCGGAAACAAGCATGGGAATTGTTTTAAAACGACGAGATAATGCCAACATCGTAAAGCATACCTATGGTTCTGTCATTGATATCTTATTGAAAGAACGCAATTTGAATAAATCTATTAAAACACTACAACAACAATTATTGGATTTATTAGATGGTAAGTTTTCATTAGATATGTTAATTATATCTAAAAGTCTTAGAGGTCATTACAAAAATCCACAACAGATGGCCCATAAAGTATTGGCAGATAGAATGGGTAAAAGAGATCCTGGAAATAAACCGATGGTGAATGATAGAATACCATTTGTCTATATAGAAACAAAAGAAAGTAAAAATGTAAAGATATTACAAGGTGATAGAGTAGAACATCCAGATTATATTATAGAACATAATATCAAACCCGATTATAAATTCTACATTACAAATCAGATCCTTAAACCAGTCTGTCAAATCTATGCACTTATTGTAGAAACATTAGAAGGTTATAATAAAGGTCCTAATTACTATAATGAAAGATATGAATATATGAAAAAAACATTAGGTCATGACAAGGCATTATCTAAGATGAATGATATGAGATTTAATGATGCTACAGATATTATATTTGGGGAGATTCTTAGAAAGGCAAATAATAGAAAAAATAGGAGTCGTGAAATTACGGATTTCTTCAAAGTTACAAAGCGTTAATGATAAAACATTCTCTTTCCAGATAGTGCCATTAATATATTATATTCATTACATGCTTCTTTTATATTTTCATCTTGGATACTTCCACCAGGATTTAAAATGTATGAAATTCCATAGCGTTGAGCATAATCTATATTATCGCGAAATGGAAAAAAGGCATCAGAACTTAAACATAAATCAGTAAAAGTATCTTGATAACTTTGTTTATCCTCTTCAGTTAATAATTCTATTGGTTCCTTGAATAAGAGTTTCCAACGTTCTAATTCGGATGGAATAAAATCATTATTAATATATTTGATAATGGCATTTACTTTATCTTGTCTTTTCACATCTTCTTTAAATTTATCTAATAGGGCAACACATTTGTGATGAAATCGCATATTAAATACAAATGCCTTGTTGCCTGCCAATTTAATACAATCTACTCTATTTTGTTGCCCGGCACCTACACCTATCACTTGATTATTATAAGCAATGGCAATTGAATTACTTGGTGTATATTTTAAAGTTATGGTTGCCAATATTAAATCTTCTTTTTTTTCTTGTGGTAATTCTTGTCTAGTTGTTGGAATAGTATTAAAATAAGAATCATCAACTAATTCTGTATTTACTCTTTGGGTTAAACTAATTCCAAAAAGTTCCCGTGATTCTATATCATTATTATTAAAATAATTATTATTAGAATAAGTACCTTTTAAGATGATATATTTACCCTTCTTTTTTTTAGATAAAATATCTAATGCTTCTTTTGTGTAATCTTTGGCAATAATACCATCACTCACTTCACGTTTAATTAATTTAGCGCAAGTCTCATCTACTATATCGCTAATTGCCACAAAATCTCCAAAAGATGATAAGGCATCGCTATTTCTTGCTCTAATAAATGCCCTTGCTGATGTAGATTTATTTATATTCATATCTAATTCTGGATCGATATCATATACTATTTGTTCAAGAGGTTCAATCGGTAAATGTGAGGTTCCAACACCTGCTGGAGCAGTGTGTTTAAATGAAGCTGCTACACAATAGTTTAATTGTTGACTTGCTTCAGATACTAATAACCAAGACTGGAAAGCATCTAAATAATTGATATATCCAGGACTTCCATTAATAACTTCAAAGGGTAATTTATTATTATCTAATTTAGAAATGTATGCCATATCTTGATAAGGATTACAACCATATTTCAAACGTTCTATTTCGGTATGTTTTCTATAGTTTACGCGTTTATCAAAATAGTGGGTAATATTCGCATCATAATCAGTAACATGTTCAAATGCCTTTAATGCCAACTCTTTTCTAAAGGTTTCTAGAGTATTATACATTTCATTATAATTGGTAAATTTAGAATAATCATTTATATCGGTTAAAACAATGACGTTTTGATAATTTTTTGCGGCAGCTCTTAGTAAACTAACTCCACCTATATCTATATTTTCTATAATAACTTCCGAACTCTCTTTGCTGGCAACAACATCCGAAAAGGGATATAAATTAACAACAACTAAATCTATTTTTGTTAGATTATAGAAATTATTATTACAATTAGAAAACTTTTCAAAATCAGTGCGATGACTTTCTATAGAGGGATCATATAAAATACCGGCATAAATCATTGGATGAAGGGTTTTAACTCGTCCATTTAATAATTCAGGAGCTCCAGTAAAATTATCAATAGAAATCAATCTATCTTTACATTTTTCTGCACCTAATTGTTTTAAAATATGTAAATAGGTACCGCCGGTAGATAAAATATTATAATCATTTTTTAATAGATAGGTACACAATTCTGTTAGATTAGTTTTATCCGATACACTAATTAAAGCTAATTTCATAATAGTAATAATAATTATAAAATTTTTAAATAAAAAAAGTATTTTAAAAATTAATATTATTTTATTTTTTTATTAAGTTAAATAATTATATTTGTGTACTATAATTTTTATGTCTATTATGTTTATTAGAAATATGTACCAAACTACATATACACAGACAGGTAAATATTCCCACAATGACCCCTAATGCAATTAGGGTATTCCAATTAAAATTATTATTTAATATGACGATATCGCTAAATGGGGTTTGATAACATGTAATTGTTTTATTGTGATACCTATTATAAGTGTTTTTTGCTTCTGTTAGGGCATTTTGAATTGTGATAATATCTTCACCATCTTCGCATTTGTGATTATAGAAAGTACACTCATTTCTAATATTATTTATATTTTCTTTTGTTTTATAAATAATTTGTGGCTTATCATTCTTGGTGGCATAGACATTAATACACGGAGTCCATGATTTACACCTTGTACCACACTTACACTGTTTCCAATTATTTGTATTATTATAGGATGGGAGCTCTGTTGGATAATCGACAGAAGTCACATTACAAGTAGTTACACTAAATTCATTATATTTCATCAATGGTAAAATAGAGACTGTAAAATAGATAAAGTACCACATGATGGTGAATCCCGTAATACAACAACCTCTTTCACATCCAGAATGCATTAGTTTTGTAAATAAAAAAAGTAATTATAAATCAATTTTAATACTTTATTTATTTATTAAATTTTAGTAAACGTCCGACCTATTATCAGGTTTATAGATATCCACTAAACAAAACACACAGAAACACGTAAATAGTCCTATCAACACACTTAGTACAATAAGGGTCGTCCAGTTATAATCATTATTTAAGATAACAATATTACTAATTGGATCTTGATAACATGAAATTGTGTTATTAAAATATCTATTATAAGTATTTTTAGATTCAATTAGGTCATCTCTAAGATGAATCACATCTTCATTATCTCCACATTTTTGATTATAGAAAGTACAATCATTTTTAATATTGTTAACATTTTCTTTTGCTTTATAAATAATTTTGGGGTTATCTTCTACAATAACATAGATATCAATACATGGGGTCCATGATTTACAACTTCTGGCGCATTTACAACGTTTCCAGTGATTTGTATTATTTAATAAAGGGAGTTCAGTTGGATAATCTACCGAAGTCACATTACATGTCGTTTCACTAAATTCATTATATCGCATCAAGGGTAAAATGGAAACAGTAAAATAAATTAGGTAACAAACTATAGAGGATAGTCCGAAACAACACGCTTTTTCATTTCCTGTCACCATCTTAAAGACTTTGTACTTATTAATAAAAGAAATAATAATCAATTTTTTCTACTTTAATATCCATAAATATCAATATTTATTAAATGAATTAAATTGTTATACTATTATAATGAAATTTAAACTATTTTTAATTTTAATTTTAATTTTAATTTTAGTAAGTATAACACTATACGTACAATTTAATAAATACAAACCTATTAAAAACTGGTGTCAAAAATATGATAGTGTAAATCAGTCTTATATGGCATATACAAATATAAGTAATATAAAAATTAATAAACTAAAGGAATGGAATGATGACACTAAGATTAATGCAAAAATACTCTGTGGGAATATTATTAAATTGGCTAAAAAATATTGTGATAGTAATAATACCAAAAATATTAGAAATAATAAAAATAATAAAAACAATTTATTTAATAAAGATGAATTAATTGGGACTATATTAGAGGATAAAGATAAAATAGTCATTGTATTTAGAGGTACCTTATCTATCTATGATGTCTTTGTTGATTTAAAACAAAAATTAATTGGTATTCAAGATTTAGATCCAAGAATAAATAAAAATGTTAAAATTCATTTCGGATTTTACAATTATATTAAACGTATATTAGAAACTATTCTATTAAAAATTGATGTATTAGTAAAAAAAAATAAAACAAATCATATTTTTATAGCAGGTCATAGTTTAGGTGCAGCCCTAGCAACACTCATAACTTATATAGTTTCAAAGAGATATCCATCAATATATATATATAATTATGATTTGGCATCTCCGCGTGTAGGTAATCAAAGTTTTGTAGATGATTATAATTCGCAAAAAAATATCACTACGTTTTCAATCATGAATTTATTTGATTCTATTCCAAATTTACCGAGTTTAGATAAGAAGTTTGAACATATCCAATGTTTAGGAAAAGTTGATGGGAAAATCATTTTTAATTCTAATGGTCATTCAAGTAAACAAAATCATAGTGTTTTTAGGTATTATGATAATATTGATAAGGCTGTTTTTGTTTAATAAATAAAATTAATAATAAAAAATATATATATTAATTTTATAATGACAACTAAATTTAATGTATCAAAAAAATCGAATCAAAAATTAAATAAGCAATCACAAAAAAAAACTAATACTAAATCAAATAAAAAACAAAGTAAAACATATTTAAAAACCAGAGTAAAAGCGTCAGGTTCAAAAAAGAAAAAATCTTCTAAATCCACTTCAATTATCACAACTCCTTCTTCTCTTAATCCTTTAATCTTAAAAGCAAATAAATTAGATAGTCATATGAAAGAAACCGGAAAAAAAACATATCATAATAATTTAGAAGCAAAAGATTTATATCCACTAATAATTGTAACTCATGGTGGGTCAAAATATGAATTTAAAAGAACTAAAAACGATAATTTAAAACGATTTAGTACTTTAGACGGATTTATGGATATTTTTAATTGGAGTAAAGGTGTTTGTCATTTAACTATTTGGATTCATATGTTATTATCAATGTATAAAAATGATAAAGGGATTAGTGATGAATGGAAAATAAATGCACAAACTCAACAACAAAATATAAAAGATACACTAGATAATTTACCCGTAATAAGAAAGTTATTAGTTGGTATAAATAATCAAACAATAGCAACAGATACACTTCCTCAAACAGATGATATTTCAGTAAAATTAGTATCAACCCCAGAAGATTATATAAAATATGCTAAATTAATATTGACTAAAGTAGATAGGTTTATAACAACCATATTAAATAAAAATTCAATTGAATTAGAAGATGTAAAAAAGTTGATGCAAACTGATAATTTGATGAACGATGCTAGTTGGTTATTCAACGCCACTATTTATCCATTACAACATAGAGCAGTTCAATCAATAAAAAAATGGCAATGTATGACATCACCTGAAATATGGAAAAAACTTAATGTAGTAATATCTAGTGGTATGCCTTCACAGGGTGGATTAGGACAATCTAGAGGAAATTGTTTAACCGGAGGAACAGCTGTGGCAACTCTAAAACCATTTATGACTAATGATATAAAAAAAAATGTCATTATAGTTCCTACTAATGATATATCATTTGAAAATGTAAATGATGTAATTCCAGAAATTAAAATAGCTCAAAAAATTGTAACAAATAGTAAAAATTCTAATAGTGATAATAATAGTAAATTATTATTTGAAGCATTAGATAATCCGTCAAATGCATTGGCATTAGGATTTACTGAATCTACAACAAACAATTTATTTAAAAATACTAAAAAATGTCCCTTTCATAAAATTAAAAATTAAAAATTAAAAATATTTAAATACTAATTACCAGATTATGTAACAATGTCAGCCTCAGCCCAAACTCTAATCAATCCATGCGAATTTAATAGTGCCGTCTCTAAAATGCGTCGGTTTTTTGAAAGTAAAGGGTTTCTTGAAGTTCACACCCAAAATAGATTAAGTATTTTGGCTGCTTGTGAAGACCCACAAACTATATCTACTTTTAATTATGGAGGTCAAGTCTGGCCTCTTCCACAAACCGGTCAAATGTGGTTGGAATATGAATTGCTTTCTAATCCAGAAGCCGCTGGATTTTTCTGTGTAAGTACCAGTTATAGAAATGAACCTAATCCAGTTCCTGGAAGACACGATAAAATTTTCCCGATGTTTGAATTTGAAATGAAAGGTGGTTTAGATGAACTAGTACAACTTGAAAGAGAGTTGCTTGACTTTATGGGTTTTGGTGAAAGCGCAAGTTTCCCAGCAGATGATTACAAAAATATTGCCGAAAGATACAATTGCACGGAACTCGAACATGAACACGAAGAACAACTTCGTAAAGATCATGGTCCAGTTTACTTTATTAAAAATTTCCCTAATTACACTTCCCCATTTTGGAATATGAAACAATCCGAAACTCAAGAAGGTATTGCCAATAAAGTTGATGTTATTATCCATGGTATTGAGACGATTGGTTCAGCTGAACGTTCAACTAATGTAGATGAAATGCGAAGTCAATTTTATAGTATTAGTGATGGCAATTATGCCAATATTCTCTTCAGCAATTTCACTAAAGATAGGGTTGAATTGGAATTAGATGAATTTTTGAAATTCAATTTCTTCAAGAGATGTGGTGGTGGTATTGGGGTTACTCGTATGATTAGAGCCATGAAGTTGAGTAATTTGATGTAAATACATTTTAGATTATTTTTTATAATATTTTTTATAATATTTATAGTTATTTTTTAAATTTTGTTAACTATTTCATTTAACAAAATGTTCTAATTGTTGTAAATTTTTATCTAAGAATAGATAACAATTATTTTTATGGCATTTTTCTATTATTTTTGAAGATAGTTTATAGGTAGTTATATTTTTTTTTACATAGTCGTTATACATTAATAGTTTAGAAAATAGGTCATCTACACTTTCAGGATAAATCATATTTTCTGTTAAAAATGTAGTTAATGTACCAGTTAATTTATCACGATTAAAATTCGGTCTTTTAGGATTTGGACTTGATACTTTATGATCTTGCCATTTATAGCTTATTCTATCGACTAAACTATAGATTATTAATTTAAAATCTTCCGAATATTCATCTGGATTTGAATCCAGTTCACAAACAGGAACACATTGGTTTAACGATTTAAATTTATGACATAAGTAATGATAAGTTGGGTGTTCCACTACATCAACCAATACATTTATATTTAAATTTTCGGGAATGTATTGGATAGACTCTCTTCTATGATTGCCATCATAGCACACAATACCCTCGTCTTCTAATACTGCTAAATAGATAATACCATCAATATGGTTAGTTTTAGTAAAGTAATCTGCCATAACTTCAAGGCGCGATTTATCTACTGGTCTATTTTTGCTCCATATTTTTGTATGATTATAAATCTCTTTTGAAGATGCCAAATAGATTTTATGATTTCCATAATGGTCTAATTGTTTGCCAAATAGTTTATGTTTTTTAGGAATTTTTATTTTTGGACGACTATTGAATTTTTTTGTTTTAACACGATGACATGATAGACATAGTGCTTGTAGATTTTCATCGCTATCATCTCCGGTTAAACAGTGTTCATTTATATGATCTATATCATATCCAGAAGCATCAAATGAACCTTTATCTGTTTCTTTTTCCCATAAAGGACAATGATAGGTTTCTAGACCTTTTAATGTAGAAGAATTATTATTGGCACATTTATAGGATTGTTTGCCAGCAATATTTTTCTTTTGAGATTCGGTTACTTTTCGTTTAAAGCCAGACATCTATTCCTTTATATGGTTTATATAGTTAATATCTAACTGTTTTAAGTATATAAATTTCAAATAATATATTATAGATATTTAAATGCCATTAAGAACAAAAAAAAAAAAGACTATAACATTTAATAAACGTAGTAAAAAATTGGTTGG
>ERZ1047472.1049-NODE-1049-length-22274-cov-4.927404_pt1 | contig 22274 bp, 14 predicted proteins | sample MGYA00383095_ERZ1047472 | MGnify/ENA primary metagenome ERZ1047472 (study PRJEB29581, sample SAMEA5548365) | metagenome | biome: marine; feature: coastal; material: water | depth 1 m | study: Short-term variability in the microbial, nano- and picoplankton... | reverse complement strand
GGCTTATACTTACCCAGTTGTATTTTATTTAATTCAATTTGTAAATTATCTATTAATTCTGGGTCTGTAAGTATAAGTTTAGCTAGCTGTTCTCTTTGAGTGTTGTTTAAACCCGCTGCCTGTAACCAATAAGTAGTTTGGAAATTATCTCTGTGTCTTGTACCATCATCCGGAAATAGCTTAGAAGCTACTTGATCTGCAGGCATTTGTCTATTAGGCTTACCTGCTTCCAAGTTTTTAACCTCATAGTATAGCTTACCGTTTTTCATAAACTGTTGTACAACCTCATAGGTTTTACCAGTTTTACTTTTAACGTGTGATGGCAACTGCTCATCGACCTGTCCATAGTTTTGATCAAAAGCCTCTTGCTCTGCTATAAGTTGAGCATTTGCTTCTGCTTGTGTTTGTTTTTCTGCTTCTATTGCTGCGTCAGCTTGTGCATCCTTTACAGTTTGTACAGGACTCATTACAGCCTCTTTAGCTTTCTTTGCAACTTCTTTTACTCGTTCTTTTGTTGTCTGCTTTTCTGATGGCGGTGTCTCGTTCTCTGCTTCTTTGACTTCGTTCTTTTTAATATTTTCTTTAACGGATTCTTCAAATGCAGTTCTTTTATCCGGATCATATACAAGATCCTTTAGGTTTCTATTTATTTTTTTAATCTTAGCTTCTTGCTTTTCTATTTCTTTTTGTACTTGTTCATTTAGCTTTTTTTCATACTGCTCATCATTAACTTTAGTAGAATCTGTCTCTTTTATACCAAGAGCCTTACGCAAATCTCTCATAGCAGTCATGCTGTTACCTGCTTCTGCTTGTCTTTGCTGTAAAAATTTTATGTGTTGTTCTGAAATACTCTTGTCTCTAAGTAACCCTCGAGCTCCTCTTAGTACAGTACCAGATAAGTTTTCTAAATCAAACTCTTTTACTTGTTCAGGATCTGCTAACGACTGTAGTATATCATTAATAAACTTATTGTTATTAGTGTTATATGCCTCTTTCATATCCAGCTCTAAGATTTTCTTTTCTTTCTGAGCTTCTGTAAGATTGTCGTTATTAAGTATTCTAGCACGAGTTCTTGCAGTTTTATCTGCAGTGTCTCTATTGCTTTGTTCGTACATTAGTAATCCTCCTGCTAACGCCTGTCCTTTAGGACCTAAGTAACTGTACTGTACAGCATTTTCTTGCCATAATCCGTTTAAGTCAGATACTCTTTTTCTAAGTTTATTTGCTTGATACTTGCTAAGAGCTTCTTGCGCTTCTAGTGCATCTATTTGATTTAAAACATCCTTAGATTTTCCGTTAGATATGTACTGCATCATTGTACGATCTGCAGTATGGTTTGTAACAAAACGAGATCCTCCACCTAGTATAGCACCTAAAGCTGCTTCTTCTAAATGGTTACCCATATCATATTTTTCCCATTGAAATTTACCTTTACCGTAATCTTTACCTTCTCCTCTTAACATGTTATACGTTTGCTTTGCACCGTATACAACATGTCCTTGTATAAATTCTTCTGTAGCTTCTTCTAATCCTGATCCTGCACTTCTTAAAAGTCTTCCTCCGATTCCTTTAGCTGTGTTACCAGTTGCCTCTAAAGCATCAAACACTTTTTTTAATAAAGGTCCTGTAGCTTTGTCTAAAAAAGTCACATCATCAACCCTCATTCCAGACTTTTTAGCGTAGTCCAATATAGTTTTAGAAATTATTCTACCTCCTCCGGTACCCATTGCTTTGTTAGCCAATGCGTTTGTTCCTACTCCATATTCTATAAGAGAATTAATAAACCCAGTAGTTAACGCTAATGCAGCAGCCTCTTCTTCATCTATACCATCACGTTTTGCTTGCTTGTATACTTCACCAGAATTAATTACCATACCACCTCCTAAGTGACCTATCATACTTGCTAATTTAGCAGAGTGTGCTACACCAAAAAGTTTAGCTGCTTTTAATGATACAGCTCCTACTCCTTTAGCAATAGCGCCTCCAAGTCCCCAGAATTGTACAAGACTTGCTAGACCACTACCTATACCATTAGCTAGTGCTTCACCATTAGCAAACATGCTATCTGTATTAGCTGCAGCAGATTTTTGTAATTTATTAAAGTCTTGTGCAAATCTATAGTCAGCTGCTACACGATCGGTTTCACCATCTTGTGCTTCTCCTACGGTAGCCCATTCATATAAATCACCAGTCATTTCTGCAAAGTCTAATATACTAGAAGATAAACTTGACATGGTATCACTAAACCCATCCATTGCACTAGATATACCTCCTTTACGGGATACTCTAGCTCCATAAGGATTTAACAGTGCTCCTTGAAGAGCATAAAAGTTTTTTTCATCAAGCTCAGTTTCCTGCAGTACCCATTCTTCTGTCTCTTTGTCAAAGACTGGATAAAAACCATTTTGTTTGTAGGTCCCATCTTGTAGGTATCTTTGTGCGCCGTGGAAAAATAAAATTTGATTATCTTTTTCTCTTGTTTTTTGTATACCTTCTTCTGAAGATATGTCTCCCCAAGCAAAGGCATCCCAATCTAATTTGTCTCCTGGTTTTGTTTTAGTCTGGTCTGCATAAAAAGAATCTGTTAAACCTCTAGTACGTCTTAGTAGCTTACCGTCAGTATCAACTCCCATAAGTTTATCATACCAAGAAGCGTTATCAAACTCACCGTTCTCATACTCGCCGTCTCTAAAGTCAACAAACTCGCCGTCTATGTTTTTTACTTTACCAATACGTGCTAACTCTAATCCAATCTGTTGTAGCTGTGTATTAACATCGTCCCCTCCTTGTCTGTTGTTATAGGCTGTAGAATCTACATCTCCTATGTTCCAAGACTTAGGAGAATACTCTAAAGGTATTTCGTCAGAAAAAACTGTATTACTATTAAAGTCTTGAATATCTGATTCAGAACGTATAACACCTTCTAAATTAATAGGTTGTAGATTAACAGGCTTTTCTTGCGGATCTGTAATTTGCCCACCCCCTTGATACTTTTTAGTTCCTTTCATAATTAATTCATAGGATTGACTGCTTTCGAAGCATCATCTTTAGTGCTTTGCTCAAAAGAAGTTTGTTCAAATACTAAAGGCATAAGTCTTCTATCGTACTGTTGTACTTGTGCTTTTTCTGAGCCTGTTAATTTTTCTCCTCTTCTAACTTTTTCATAAATATTGTTCATCACAAGCATTGCGTTGTATCTCATTATTGCACCATCTTGTGTTGTAGGTTGATACATACTTAGTCTTTGCAAAGATACTTCTAAATTTCTACCGTTGTTGTTTTCCATACCAGAAGAATCTAACTGTAAGCTACTCCAACCTAAGTCTTCGCCAAACCCTGCTCTAGCTGCAATATCTGGAGAAACATCTGAATAAATTTGTTCTCCTGTTGCTGCACCATCATCATCAACTATATCGTAAACACTTTGTGATCTGCTTTCTACAAAAATAGGCTCTCCGTCTTTTATAATATAACTTGCAGTTCCTTGAATAGCTTGTCCATTAGGACCAACACCATAATCTAATACAAGTTTTTGAGGAGTAAAGTTTTCTACATCTCCCCATCTACCGCCACCAAAACCAATTACTCCAGATATTTTACCATCATATGGCATTTCATTTTCAAATTCGTTTTGTCTTGTTGCGTTATATTTAAAGTTTAATCCTTTAGCTGCAAAAGCTTGATTTATAATATCGGCATTGTAGCCAGGATTATCACCTACTACAAAAGGAGTTACCACTAACTCACCAGTAGACATTGTATTAAAAGTATCTGAATAACTAGTAGATTTTATTTTCTTACCGCTACTTCTACTATCACCTAGTACTACAATATTACCATCAAACTTACGTGTTCTTGGTTCAGTATCACGATAGGTAGGGTTTGTAGCAGATTTTTGCACATTAACACTAAATGTATCATTTGAAAGTGCATCTTTATCTAATTTTTTAATCATACCTGTAGAACTTGGTCTCCATTGTGTAGTTCTGTTATTTGATTTTGTAGAGGCTGCTTTTCTTTTAGCTGCTAATCGAGCATTAAATAAAGCACGGTTAGGGTTTTTGTCAATTTGATTATATACAAATCTTTCTCCTACTGCAGCAAACTCTTGTTTACGTTGTGCATCATGTGCAGCTTCATCAAAAGGAGTCCCAGTGTATTGTGCTTGAGCTCTTCTGTTTTGTAAATCTTGTTGGTATGCATCAGTTTGTTTAAGACCTTGAAATCCTTCATCTACTACTTGTTGCACTCTATCGCTACTTACACCTGTATTAGTTGTAATATTCATTAAGCGATCAATATATGTAGATTTATTTGCTTTAAGATCAGCAAAGAAAGTTTGCATAGTAGGATCCATGTCAACCCCTTTACCTATGTAATAGTCGTAATCATTAAGAGTTGATTTACCATCAGCGCCCATACCTGCTGTAGTAAATCCTTCTGGTTTAAAATATTGAGGATTTAAACCTCTTCGCATATCTTCTTTATATGCAGCTTCTCCTTCATCAAACTTCTGCTTGTTCTGCATAGCTTTATAAAGCCATTCATTATTACCTACATCTTTTGCTAACCCTCTTACAAAATTATCACCGGTTTCATATGCACCGTCTGTATCTTGTGTAAACTGATCAACTTTATCCCGTAAGCCTTGTATGTATTGTTGCTTTTTAACATCGTCTCCAGCCATAACTTCAGCAGAAGCTAGTGCAGATTCGTATTTATCTTGCAGATCTCTATTTCTAATGTACTCTTTATTAAGGTCTGTCATTGCCGTTTGCATAGCATCGATAGGTATATCCGCATAGACCTTACCTAACTGTGCTAAGTTTTGATCTCCAAACGGATTACGTCTTTCTCTTCGACCTCTATAGTATTCTCTTTGATATCCCATAGTGTTATTATATTAAGCCTAGAAGTTTTAATAGCTCTGTGTTTTGTCCGTTGTCTTGGTATTGTCTATCCATAACCCCGTATTTATTCCATGAAGGTTTTAACGCTTCAAGCATTGCTTCTTGACTTCTTTGATTTGTACGCTGAGTCATCAGATTCATTGCATCGTTTGTTATCGCACTTGCAAACTTTGCTTTTGCATTTCTTTTTTGATTGTTAAAATCAAGCAATGCATTTTCATTATCAAAGATAGTGTTATTATTTAATTGATTTGCTTTTGCATTAGCCATTGTTTGCATGTTCTGCAATTGTGATTCCTTATTAAATTTATCAGCGTATAGTTGATTAAAGTTTCTTTGATTACCTGAAGCTAACCCTGCAAGATTATTTCTTACATTATTTCTTTTAGTAGAATTAGCATTTAATCCTCTAGCAAGTAATGCAGTTTGTTCTTCTGCTGCATTAATCTGAGGAGCAATATTATATTGTGTGTTTAAATAAGTCGGGTCTTCTAAATTCTTAGGAGCAGGTGCTTGCATGTCACTAATAGCACGTGCATGAGCTAAATACTCTTGTATTTTAGAAATTCCAGCTAGTTGATTTGGTAAATTTTTACCTAACCCTTTTAGTTTATCTCCAAATTTACCGCTTCCTCCACTTTCAATAGGTCCTTCATTAGGTATTGTACCTGTTGGCATTGGTATATTTTGAATAAGTTCTGCTGTAGGTTCCATGTTAGGTAAATCAAACCCTGCAGGTGTAAGCTCAGACAATCCTTGTTGTCTTAGTGCTGTAAGAGTATCAATACCAAATTTACCATCTACTCCCGCATTGTTTATAGATCTAGCTCCTCCTTCATTTAATATGGATGCCTCTTGACCAGAAAACATAGAAGGATTATCACCTGCTTTATCAAGCATAGCTCTTTGTAAAGCTTTAACATGCTCAGGATTAGTTGCACTAAAATCTTCTATACCAGTAATAGCTCTTGCTTTAAGCATTTGATCTTCAAAGTCTGCAGCTTTTACATTGTTGTATAATCTACCTTTACCTGGTTTAGTAACTTTAGGAGGATCAGCAAGAGTGCCGTCCTCATTTAATGGTCTACCTAAATAATCTGCATCTGGATCTTTTTCAACAGGAGGTTGTCCATTTACACTAACAGTTTTATTAGTGTTTAAATCTATTTCATAAACACTGCCATTAAATTGCATATTAGTAGAAGCATTATCAGGCATTACTATTTTACCTGAAGTAACTCCATCTAAACCTCCAAGGCTTTTGAAAAAGTTATAAGTGTTTTGATCCATAACTCTCTCTGAAAAAGTATAAATTCCATCTTTTTCAGTAACTCCTTCAGGTAAAGTTTGACCTCCTGATTGCATGTAGCCCATAGCGTTTCTTACTCCTTTTGGTAATTTAGGTAATCCTTTATTACTGTCAGGAATCGGAGATAATCCCCCATAAGCATAACCATTAGCGGTTCGTGTTCCTATACTGAGGTTTGGAGAGTCAGGTGCTTGTTTCTTTTGATCCATTACATTTGCTGCTTCCTGGTTTTCCATTACAAGAGAGTTCATGTTATCTGAAACCCGTCTTAGCATACGTGTAGCTGAGTTTTTCTCAGCTTCAGTTACAGCTGTTTGTAACTGCTTATCATATTTGTTATACGATTGTGTAAGCTTTTCTGCTATCTGTGCGTATGTAAGTTTGTTTGATTTTGCCATGATTAAATGTCTTTTAAATAATTTGTAGCGTCTGTTTTAAGTCTGTCAGAAAATACAAACCCAGAGTTAAGTACTTGATTAGTTTGTGTTGCAAACTCTGTATTACCTCCTGCTACTCCAATACCTCCTGATTTTGCATCATGTGTATCGCCTGTAAATTTAAACATATTTTCTCCAACTTTAGTTGCTTTTCCGTGTTGATCTGTTTTCGGTGGATTTCCATTAGGTGCCATCATTAGCTCTCCTCCTTCTACAGTATAGTCTGCTCGCTCCGTAGGAATATGTCCTCCGTATTTTGCATAGTAGCCTGCATTGTCTACACCATCTTGTGGGTATTGAGCCATAATAGCAGCTGACTTAACTGCGTCATTAGCTCTACCAGCAGATATTTTAGAGTCTATTCCAGCCTCCTTAATTTTTCTTTCTTGCTCTAGTTGTTTTTTTCTTTGACTCTTTCCTAAAAAGAATCCTCCAACTCCTCCTATAACAGCTCCTATTGCGGTTCCTATTCCAGGTGCAATCATAGTACCCATAGATGCTCCCTGTCCTGCCATACCAAGTGCGGATGTTACACCTGCGTCAGTGGCACTCATATTTCCATCTCCCATAGAGATGTTAGTAGCTACCCCTGATGCCATGCTTCCTATTTGTGCCCAAGGTACTGGAGCTCCACCTGCTGCTCCTGCGCCTGATGCTTGAGCTGCTGTGCCAGGATCTATTGGTGGAACAGCGGTACCAGCCGCAACTAATCCACCAGGAGAGTATTTAGGTTTTGTTTTACCTCCGTTACCGTAGGTTATATTAACATCTGCCCCTTCACCAGGTCCGCTTCCTTTATATTCTGCAAGCTTTCTAAGTTTTTGGTATGCAGTAAGATCAGGATTTTCTTCTAGCTCTTTATTAAAAGCTTCCATTCCTCCTTCTTTAGCATTGTTAAAGTTGTATTTATCTGTATAAGTGTACGTTCCGTCTTCGTTCTTTTTAAATCCTATTTGCCCAAACGTAGTTTTTGCTGAGTAATTTGGGTCTAATAAACGTGCCGCTAGTTTTGCAGTAGTATCGTTGTCATCTCCTCCTACATCTCCATATTGACTATCAGTGTCATAGTCTCCGTACTCTATAAAGTTTTTACCTGCTTTTTCTGCTTTTTCTCTTGCAGTTTGCAGTGCGTCTTTTTCTGCTTGACTTAAATGTCTTTCATTAATCTCACTGTCATTACCCATTAAATCGTTTGCAAAAGCTCGTACATTTAATGGTATTAAGTTCTGTACACTTTGAGGTATAAGGAAGTCTTCAGGATCCATTCCTTTAAATTTACTTGCAATGTTTGCACCTAGTTGTGACATTCCTGGAATAAGACCTGCAGTTGTTGGTACCATTCCCCCTGATTGCATTTGTTCTGTTGAAGGTCTTAGAGGTCCTTCTGGTACAGGCATAAAGTTCTGTGCATAGATAGGAGAATTTTCTGCAGGAGCAGGAAAGCTTGGACCTGTTTGTGCTGCTACTGCTGGAAAGAAACTTGCAGGACTTAAATTAGATGCTGCGTTTGATATCATATCAGGAGCATGCTTTACTCCCATCTTAGCTGTTAGCTTTGCAGTAGTTTTGTCTAGTCCAGGCATTATTTTACTTGCGGCGTTTTTATATGCATGCATTGCATCATCCCCGTATTTTGCTACAGCACTTCCAACGTCATCTAAATAAGGACTAACTCCTTTCATAGTACTTTGTACTCCTTTACCAATTGTACCTGCGTAGGGTACAGCCTGTAAAGCGCCGTATGCAGTTTTTCCTAAGTCTCCTTTTTGGATTCCTTGAGTTACTTTAGAAACAGCTCCTGGCAAGTTGATTAAATCAATAGGTAAATCAAATGCTTCTCTATCTACAACACCTGCGTCTATAGCTCTTCCTAGACCATTTGTCCATTCACCATTATTTTGATATAAACTTTTAGTAACTGTAAAAGGGTTTTGTGCAAATGCGTGTAACTTAGTCATAAAAGAATCGTCTTCTTGAGCTGCACGCATTGTATCCGGCGGTCTTGTAGTTTGATATTGAGATGCTTTTGCTAGATACTCAGGAGAACTAAAATACGCTTGTGCTTCAGGGGTCAGTGCTGGTTCTACATTTCCTCCTGCTTGATACTTAGGTGCCTTATATGAATAAACTTTCTTCATTGTTTTTTTATTGAATTGTATTTTTCAAAACCACGACTACCAAAATAAGCTACATAAATTGTAACAAGTAAAGTTTTTAAAAGCTCTACCCAGCTTTCATCAATATCAAATGCTATATCTAAGCTGTCTAGTATAATGTAAAAAGACATCATTACAGTTAAGTATATTAATGTCATTGGTCTTGTATTTTTAGAAAGCCACGAATCACTTTTCATATCTGATTCCCATCGCTTACTTACTTCTTGCATTTCTACTATATCCTGTTCCAAAAGTTTTAAAGCCGTTTCTTTATCCTGTGCAGGCATAGCGTCGTCTTTATCAATAAGATTCTTTACAACTCCTAATACGCCACTGTCAGGAAGTAAGTCTCCTACAATGTCTGCTATCTTTGATCCACTTCCCAGTAAGAATTTTCCCACTTTAGTGTCTTTAAATTTCTTTTTTGGCTTGCTCATAAGTTCTAAATATTTCCGAACCTTCTTTTAGATTCCCATTGTACTTTTTTACTCTTAGCTAAATATAGCTTTTTAGAAACTAATTTATTATAATTAGTTCTCAGTGAATTTAACTGTGGTCCACTGTTACTGCTTACATCACTCATTTCTTTTTCTTTGATTTTGTTTTTTTAGTAGTAACCTTTTTCTTTTTTTTAGAAGGTCTTCCTACTTTAGACCCGTATGTTCCTTTACCGTATGGCATAATTAATATATTTAAATTGTTATTTTTTAACGCATTTATTTACCATTTTAGCTCTACCGCTTTTGGTTTTCTTACCACTAGGTGATTTCTTTTTACCAACTGCTTTGTAGCCTTTCCAGCAACTAGGTCCTTTTTTCCTTTTTTTTGCCATCTTTATAGTTTTAAGAGCCGCATCCTATACAGTCTATACTTGAGTCTGTAGGCTTTACTCCATTTAGTTTCATTTCTATATTATGGATCTCATCAGCTATTGTCATTTGCTCCATGAAATCTGTAGTATTAGTCTTTTTTTCTTTTAAGACTTCTAATTTTTTTAGTATCTCTTCTTTATTCATCGTAGTTATGATATCCCCATTCATATATAAAGGTTATAAAACCTATTCTTAATAAGGCTGTGTTCCAGTCTTCTTGCTCTGTAGGCGGATAGAAATCATAAGCAAACCCAAACCCTTCGTGAGGCATTTTTAAGTTTACTACAAAAGACCACCAAGAGCCGTCTTCATTATTATTTCTTTTTCCTGCCATTACTTTTTCTTTTTTGGTCTGCCTCTTCTTTTTTTACCGGCTACTGCAGGTCCAACATCTGATAGTTGTTTACCAACTTCTTTGACAGCTGTACCAACATCTCTAAGTTCTTTTTTAACAACCTTAGCTCTACTTTTAACTTCTTTAGCAACCTCAATTGCTTTTTCGTCAACAGTAGTAAGACTCCATAGTTTAATCCATAAGGACTTAAACCAGTTCTTTATTTTTTTACAGATACATTCTAAACACATAGTATATTTATTATTTAAGTTTTGCTTTATTTACTTCTGCTTGTATTTCACGATACCCAATAGTTGGAACCATTGAAAGACCTGCTTGGTATTTGTAAACAATTTTACCATCGATAGTAATAAAAACAGCAGGAACAGATTTAATTTTTTCTTTAAAAACATTAGGTTGATCTTCAAGATACCCGTAAACATATTCACAGCCTCTTAAGCCGTCCAGGTTTTTTATTGAGTTTCTTTCATTCCATTCAGAGTTTATTTGATAAACTACTATATTACTTACAGAGTTAACTGTAGTAGGATCATAGCGCGTTGAAGTTGAATTAAAAGGAATAAAAAAGAATAAGACTAGGATTAAGGAATTTTTCATGACTCATCAATTTTTCTTAATACTTAATTCATACAATCTTTTTTCTATTAAATCTAACTTCTTTCCGTTTTCCATTACCTGAGCGCCGGTGTTCATTATTTGTTCTCTTACTAATTGATCTTTTAAATCATATTCTGATCTAGTGATTGGAGGTTTAGGTAGTTCTTTTGCTAAAGCAATATCCGCTTTTAGTGTAAAGAACACTGTTGCTAAACTTATCACAAACCCAATAATAACTCCTATTGTTTTTAAGTCCAGTTGTACATTAGTGTCTTCGCTTATTTTTACAGCCATTTTTAATATTTTAAAGTATAATTAATTTCGTTACAGGTTAAAGCAATTTACTACTTAATTTTTGTGTTTTTAACCTTAACAAAACACATATACTTCTATTAACTGCTTTGAGTTAATTTTTAAACTATTATGGAAGGATGTATACCTGTACATCTCCATGATTAAACTGTTAATCAAAGAGAGTCAGCCTCTGAAGATACTGTGAGCTGAAGATACTATACTAAAAACTGATATACTTTTTATTCTGATTTGCTATGCTGACTATCTATGATACCTAAAATAAATATTATCTGGCAGATAACCTCATATTAGCACTAACATCATACAAATATAAGCTATTTTGGCTGACATTATCAAATGAAAAGCGAGAAATAATGAATTTATCTATAAATCTTTTCTGTTCGTACCAGGGTTTGTTACTGTTTATGTTTCCTGATATTACGTTTAAATCGCTGTCTATAAACGGATTAGACGTGTTGTTAACTAAATCTCTAAATTTATTTACACCCCATGTTCCTTCTCTGTTATACATATTATAATTAAGTGTAGCTGCGTTATTACTTGTTTTTAAAGTAAGATCTAAACTACCAGAACATTGATATGAGTTGTATATTAATAAGTCTGTTATAGTAGATTGGTGTAAATGTGCACCAGATGAGTTAGTTATCTTACTAACCCAGTTTACTGTAGAAAATACTTTTGTAAAAATATTCTCAGGATTAAATACTGCATCTATGTAACTTGCATAAGTAGTTTGAGAGCTACCTACTTCATAGTATTTAGCATATTTACCTTCTATATTGTGTCTATATAATTTTTTATAATCACTAGAAAATAGAATGTTTCTAGTGTTTACCATAACAGAAGGGTAGTAGTCATGATAAGATGCCCAGCTTTTTGTGTCAAGCGCGTATGATAGAGTCCAAGAGTTATTTATAAAATATGTGTTAAGCTCAGATTCTTGTAACTGTCTAAGATATTTTACTCCTCCAGATATTTGCACAGTGTAATAAGCCCCGTCGTTTAAGACTAAACTACCTACGGCTAGATCTGCTATGTTAGTTATTACGCTCATATTTATGGTATATTAAATCCAAAGTTTTCTAATACATTTACAACTAATCCTCTAAAGTATGCACTGGTTCCATTTATGTTTCCATCATAAGAATATGTTATATCATCAGCAAGGCTTCCTTGTGTTGTTGTTAAATCGTATGCTACTCCATTATCTGTTCCTATCATCTCACTAGAAGTGCTTGTTTCTACAGCCTGCAAGAATGGTTTTAGTCCTGCATAGCTACTATTATCTAAGTGAAATACGTGTCCATACACATTAGTTCCAGAAGGTGTTCCAGAAATAGCTGACTTATAAGCGTTTAAATCTGCTATATGTGATGCTCCACCGGTTGTGTCTCTATAACCTGATATAGACCAAGTAGAAGAAGCTGCATATGGTGAAGACTCATCTTGAAATACCATTGTTATAATGTTATCTGCATCTTCAAAGTCATTTCCACTTGCTACTCCAAACCCAGTTCTACTTGAACCTAAAGCTACATCAGAGCTATCTCTCCAAGTAAGACTAGAATTATTAGCTAACATTGCCCATGTTTTCTCAGAGTTTTCTATAAGCAAGTATACATGCGAGTCGTATGCATCAGAACCGTTTGTAGTACTATCTGTATTTCCTTGTAGTTCAGTTTGACCTGTAGCATAAAAGTCTTGTAAAACAGCTCTAAGAGTGTTAGGGTTTTTTACAGTAGTACTTCCGCTTGTAAAGTAAGACCCTCCTGCCATTGTTTGTAAGTTTGGTACTGCAGCATCCATAGATCCTGAACCATCAAACACTAACATTATATAAGTGTCAGGAGTAATAAACTGCCCTGCTAAAGAAACAGTTGCTGTATCAATACATATACTTTTAGAAACAGAGTAACTAAAAGAATCTGATAAAGATTGTGCTGCTGATAACGACGTCTCTGAATATACAATACCAGGGTTAAACCAGTATCTGCCTGATACAGGAGTTCTAGTTGTACTTGTGTAATCCGTGTGAGAAGTTATATCAATTCCTTGAGCTGATTGACTTGACTCTTCATCAACACAAAAGAATATACCAGAACTATTTGACACCTTATTAACTCTACCTTGACCAGATCCATCCCACCACCAACTGCTGTTTATTGCATTTGATGCTAGTTGTAGACACGTACTACCTAACCAAGTACCTGCTAAAGAGGTAGTATTCTGTATTACAGTACTAAATCTATAAGTACCATTAGCGTCTTTTGGCATGTAGTGGTATTTCTGTATAGTACCTGGATTGTTACTACCAATAGAATTAGTAGAATCCCACTCAATAATTATATCATAACTAGCAGTAGTATTTGTACTACCATTATAAACATATTCTAAATACACATTGTCTTTAGCACCATCTGTTGGTGTATATATATTAGAATTAACAGCTAGAGCACTTGTTTGTCCCGGTTTTCTTAAGTACCCTGACGTTGGTATAGATGTTAAAGCTGCAGTTGTTGGATACAAAGATGCATTAGCTCCTGAGAAAGTAGTTCCAAAGTTATCATTAATAAAAGGATATACATTTGTAACCGCTCCGTAGTTAACAGATATAGCATTACCATTGTTTACTTTCAAAACTTGATCATCACTAACCGTTTCTTGAAGTGTTATAGTAAGTTTAAAAGAAATCAGATTTGTACTTGTGCTAAGTATTTTTAATTCAGGATATACTACTGCTCCTGACGCTGCAGGTGTAGGATCTGATATCCAATTTCTTGTAGCACTTGTAGTTTGACCAATTCCAGAAGATCCTGTTGCACTGTCTAATAGCTCATTAGTTAAAGAATTTCTAAGCTCTGCTTTAATAATAGAGTTAGTTGGATATACATCTGTAAATCCATATACAATATTAGCAACAGCTCCCTGCACTCTTCTATAATGTTGTGTTGTTCCAGAAGTAGTTAATATTCTTTTCTCGTTTGGAAAATCCGGTTGAGTTGCATCTTCTGATACTTGAATACCATATAAAGTATCAATAGCAAAAGACATAGGCGCTGTACCATTTAAAGTAACATCTGTAACAGAATCATTAGCTAGCACAGGACAGTCATATACATTATATGTTGCAGACCCTACTGTAATAACAGCAGCATTAGGAATGTTACTTTGATTACCTGAACTATCCTCACTGTATTTTTCAATATCAGTTAGTGTAGCAATTATAGTCTCAGTCCCTTCTATTGTGTCATCTGATATAGTTGTACCAGACACAGCTACAGTTGTGTAACCCTGTGGTATAGTTATAGCAGTTACAGGTAACGTACCATCTGCTGGTGCAGTAAAGGTTCCTGAATATGCTACTGTTGCATAAAAATCAACTTCTTGTATCTCACTAAGAGTTACATTTAATGTAGGCACTGCTCCTTCAAAAGCCCCTGCAGCATTCCAAGACAAAGCTATGTTTGGTTTACCTGGACAAAGCGCTGTATTAATTACAGGCGCAACATATCCAACATGAGAAGAAGAATTAGAAACTTGTCCTATTAATTGACCCCATTGGTCAAACACATTTAAATGTGTGTATCCTACATACCCGGTATTATTACCTTCTGAGTCAACTACACAATAAGGAGTTGCTTCTTGATATGTAGTAGGTATTGATACGTTAGTATATAAAGTAGTATTTAACTTAAGATCTTTTTTACCTAAGATAATTCTGTTGTTATCTTCATCAAACGCAGTAGTATATCCAGACCCTCCTAAATTAAAGGCTGTGTCATAACTGTCCTGTTGTGTGTTTTCAAAATCTAAGTTGTCTTGAAACCAGCTTCTCATTCCATTATTAGAAATCTCTTCCAACGAATCAGAAACTATGAATACTTTACCTTGCTCTCTATCTACAAAACTATAGCCTGCTTTACTTACTAATATTGAAGATAAGTTTTGTGTACCTGCGTAACCATTTTCTGCAGTAAGTAACTCAGTAGGAGCAAATTGAAATATATCTCCAGTACCTAATGACGCCTGTGCTGTATCAGTAGCTATTACATCTTGTGTAGTAGTTCTAAATAAAGCAAACTCATGGTGTATTAATAAATGTTTGCCTAGTCCCTCAAGGTTAGTAATACTACCTCTATCTTTTGGCATTTCATAATAGTCATTAGTCTTAAATACTTTTAATGTCATTGTTTTATTCTCCTGCCCGTATGCTTGAGATCTAATAACACGATAAGGAAATTTATCTAAGAATTTGTTTCTATTATCATACGACGTTGTAGTGTTGTATGTATTTATAGAAGTATAATCTTCATTATAATGCAACGCATTTGTGTTTGTAATGTCAACAGCGCGTGCTCTATAGTTATGCAAAGCTTGTTTTTTCTGATCTAATACAGAGTTTATACTTGTAGTTGTATTACCATTAGCCATAGAACCAACACTACATTTAGGATAGTAAGAGTCTATAAAACTATTTTTACTATTACGTAAAGACGTATTGGAAGAGCTATATCTAGGGAAGTAGAATATATTTTTAACTGCATTAAATTTATTATCTGAATAATACCAAGTATTAGTGCTCTTACCTCCCGAGTAGAATAAAGGAGCTGTTAATCTTACTCCATACATTCCTACAAAAGTATCACCACCAAATATTACACCTGTATTTTTAATGATACTATTTTGTGTAAGTAGCTTTGCTTTATCGGAAAGTGATAGTTTATTGTATCCTAAAGTAGAAACTAATGTTTGATCATAAAAACTATTATAAACATCTGTTTTGTAAGAAAGCAGGTCTACTAAATTATAAGAAGGTCCTACAGTAACTCCTTCAAAAGAACTGTCTGTACCATTTTCTTCATTGTAATAATGTGATTTAATTTTACGCCAGCCGGCAGGAGTTTTATAACCCTCTTTTGATATAGTCTGAACTAGTATAACTACGGTTTTATCTTCCTGTGTCATAAACCCTGTGTGGTGATCTATCTCACTCCAGTATTCTTCTTTATCATAATGTACAATTTGAGCATGAAAGCATTCTTCACCCCAAGTATTATTTACGGTAATAGAATTTTTAGTTACAATTCCGTCTCCTGGTAAATAAGAAGGGCTCTGAAGTTGTCTTAGGATATTAAAGTCATTATCAACTAAACTAAATCCTACATTGTTTTCTATACTTGTAGAAGTACCTGCTCTATTCCATATTTGATTATAAGATGCTTGTACTGTTGTATCTATAGTAGAGTTTTTACCTAAAAGAGTTGTGTATTTACCTAGTGCTCCTTCATTAGCGGTGTCTTCACTAAAGCTAGTACTATCTGTTAAACCATCAGCATCATCAATTGCATCATGTGTATTATGATTTATAGTTCTTATGTCTGTAAATTCTGCTCCTGATAGTTTAGAAACAATATTTACATATGCACTTTGTATTGTAGGCTTAGTATTTAAAACATCAAACCCGTGAAAGCGTAAAGAGCTTGGATTTATTTTGTGTTGTTTTGCTAAATCTGTTTCGCTTAAATCAAAACTAGTTTGGTGCCAATGATCTCCAGTGTAAGCAGCTGTTGTACCTACAGAGTTATGTTTGTTAGAAGACTCAAGATTTAAATTACCTAGTGGTATTAAGTGACCTGCATATGAGCCCTCTTCATTAGGCTGTAATGCATGTGGTGATCCATGAAAAGCTATGGACTGATCGTATACTCTTGTGTTACGTTCATCTCGTCTTGCATAGAAAAACTGATACCCTTGTACCTTGTCTTTTAACTCTCTTGGTATTTCTATATTAGAAAAACGCACACCGCAAATAGAAGCGTACATAGAATAAGGACCATATACAGGCTCTGGAAATTGATAAGGATACGATAGTATCTGTATATCAAAGTCATAAGTTATTCTATTTGACAATGAACTATTGCTAGGGACGTTTGAATTTACATCTCCATCTACAATACATGTAGTCTCATGATAAAACTGTATAATATCACCAACCTGTAAAGCCACTGTAGCAGTAAAGTCGGGTCTAAACACTTCTCCTGCATCTAAACTAGTGAAGTCTCCTCCTTTAGTAGAAGTTATTAATTTAAAATCTCCGTCATACCCAGTATCATTTACCTGTGAATTATGTTCTGCTTCTGTAACTAAAGCTTTTGAATTGGATTCTTTATTACGAAATACATCTGTACGTGTCCACGTTGATTCGTCAGAAACATCTTGTTTAGATATTTTTCTTATACCTGATATACAAACTTGATCAACTGTTGGTTTGTTAGCTATAGTTATATTTTTTGTAAGCATTTCAACACCATATTTACCTTTAAGTAACAAAGTGTGTGCCTCTGTAGCTCTGTATGTATAATTACCATTTGACCAAACCCCGTAAGGTGTAGTACCAGTTACAGCTGTAGGAAATAAAGTAGATCCAGATAAAGCTGATATAGCTACTTGATTATTTAAAGAGCCTGAACTGTTGTAATGAAAATCGTCAAAGTTTTTTGGTGACAGTCCTGAACTAGTAACATCTGGAACAGTCCCTGTTTGTTTTACGTTTGCAACACCTTCAGCGTCATAAGGCTGAGAACTAATAAAACTTGGTGTAGTATAGTTACCTAAACTAGCACTGTAATTATAATCTACAGCCTGTCTAATAGTTTTTATACCATTTCCATTATTACTACCTACTTGTGTACTGCTGCTATTCCACCATGCTGTAATAAGATTTGGTTGAATTTGATCAACAAACATTGCCGTGTCTTTGTGTCTATAGTCTACCCAGCTGTGTACACGTCCACATCCTCTTGTGTATTTTCCTTCTCCCCATCTTCTACCCCATAGTCCAGAGTGGTGAGCACTACTTAAACACCAAGGTTTTTTATACCACTTCCAATAGTAATGTCCTATAATATGACTATCACTGTAATGAGAGAGAGAACTTCCATAAACATAATAAAACTGCTGTGCTGTTCGCAAAGGAAGCTCTGGTATTGGTGTGTTTAAATTCTTACCCATACCTGCTCCTTGATATTCTATCTCTAGTCCATCAGCAAGCTTATTAGTGTTTTTCATTGTAAGCAAGTTAGGATACAGAGCCTGTAAATCTGTTAAAGTTCCTCCGCTTATTTGTTGTGGTGTTGTAGCATTATGCTCGTATCCACCTCTTCTCATATTACCAGCAATATCAATATCACCAGTTAGAAAATGCGCATAAGGTCCACTAGTGTCTGTAAACTCTCTAGGATCATATGTTTCTGCTAAATAATAATAACCTGCAGGTACTGTAGGAGACGCTGTCCCTACATATAAATACAAGTGGTGTTTTACAGTTCGTCGATTGTAAGAAACATTGTGAGCTGTGTTTTTTTTATTATTAGACCAAAAAGACATTTGACCTTTAGTAGGCATACTAGGTCTAGTATCTATTTCGCAATCATCCATAAAAGCAATTACTACTAAATCACCTGTTCCTGCAGCAGGTCCAGAAAAATCTCCTGAATCTGATTCATCAGGAAAAGAAGTATTGACTCCATTTAAGGTTGCGTAGTTAGGCATCTTGTGATGACGTACAGGTTGCCCTGCATTAGTATTACCCCAAGTGTCTACATCTAATGGATATTTTTCATTTTCGTTTTGCCAAAACCCAAGTCTACCATCTACTCTTGCAGTTTCTCTAGTCTGAAAGTATCTTGTATCTGGATTTATACCAATGTCATGGTTAAATATTCTTTCATATTTTGTACGATCTCCAGCAGTTATTGTACCACTACTTACATCTCCTAATATAACATCCTTTAAAGGAATAGTTTCATCTATAGATATAGGATTTAAGTATTTATTGTTTTGATCTTTTAGAGCAACTGTAACCAGCATCTTGTCTCTACCTGGTATATGATAAGCACCAGACCATGTTCCATCGTTATATAAAAACGAAATGTAAAAAGCATACACTTCATCAGGTCTAAATCCTTTTTTATTATATACAAGCAATTCATTTTTATAAGATCCTTTTACAGAGTTAATGTCTACATAATCTCTTTCCCAATGTGCCTTTATGTTCATAGCATAAGGCTGGTAATTAAAGTCAGGACTAGCTGTAAGGTTTCCTAAAAACAATTTACTATCAAAGTAAGTTATAGTCTTAGCTGTTTGATAAGTATCATTACCTACAGTAATATCCTCTAATAGTAAAGTATTAGAAGTTTCTTTACCAGTATAAGTTATTTCAAAATTGTTTTCTGTAGATACGTTTGTATCATTTGATACTTCTATTGAGGTATCATCTGCTATTTCATCACTTATAAAAGAAGCAATTTCTATTTTTTTAACAAACTCACTTGTAACAACTCCTCCTATTTTTTTATAAACAGAAAAATGTACATATTTATACCTCGTATCTATATCAGTTAATATAAACTTTATAGATTTAGAAGTAGGTGTGTCTGGCTCACATCCATCATATTCAGATGCGATATCAAAATTACTTTGTTGGTCTTGTCTATAACTTCCTGATAGCTCTAAAGTAGAGTTTGTTACAATAAAAGGACCCTCTAAAGGTGTGTAGTTAGTAACGCTGCCGTCTTCTAGTTCGTAAGCAAACGATAAAAAATAAGCGCCTGATTTTAAAGCACCACCATTATCTAATATTGTATTGTAAACTATACGAGGCTTAGAAAATTCTGGGTATAAATAAGATAAAACTAAATCATTTTCATCTAATAGTTTTTTAGATGTAGGATCTACATCAAAAGGAAGTGTATCTATATTTAAAATTTTTGGAGGATTCTTATCATCCGTAAAAGCAATGATAATCTCTCTTTTATAATTTAATACATAACATCCTTTAATAAAAGAATCAGATCTAAATTTAAGCTTTGATGACTCTAATACTTTTGTATAAGTTCCATCTTTATATCTACCTATTTCTGAGTAATATACTTCTTCTATTATGTTTAAAACAGAACCTGTTTCTAAAGAAAAAGTTAGGTTTGCTTTTATATTTTGTACGTTGTTGGTATCAGAAAAAGATACAGTAAAGTTATTAGAAGGCGTAGTACTATCAGTTTGTGTAACAGTAACTCCTCCATTAATAAAATATGTATACGCACCTCCCCCAGAAGGAAAAGGTAAATCATCAATAATTATAGTCTCACTTTGTACTATACCTATGTTGTTAGTATAAGTTATAGTAAGATTACCCGTCATATTAGCAGGAATCTCTACAAGGTATGTTGCTACAGTTCTGTTAGTTACAACAGTGTCAGAGTCATCATCTCTTGAAAAGATAATAATCTCATCATCTGTTACTGGTATACTTCCTATAATCTTCTTTGTAAGAGTGTGTATTTTATTAAACCCTAACTCATTTGTAACTGCTCCGTGTATTTTATTAATAAGAATGTTACGAGCGTTTGGGTATGTGCCCTCAAGCTGATCGATAGCATGCGTATCTTTATATAAACCTTTATCTAATTTCATCTTATTTTAAAATCTGTTCTTGAGACTGATTACCCATAAAGAAATCTCTATGAGCATTTATATTAGGTATAAGTCTAACCCACATGTTTTTAAACGATTCTACCTTATCAACAGAAGGGAAGGCTAGATCGTTCTGAGCACTTATGCAATATTGACCCCATTTTTGATCTGCCACTTCCCAACTGAATAACGGATGAGCATACCCTCCCATTAACATTTGACGTAATACATACCACTCTAGTGCCTGCTTTACGTATATGTTATCTGGTACCATAGGGTATCCATCGCTATCAGTAGGATAAGCTGTGTAATGTATTTTTATTTTTCCTTTTGCAAAACTAGTTTGTATAGATCCATTATTAATTAAATAATAGTCTCCTCCTCTAACACCGTTTTTTGTAGATCTTTTAGTTAAACCGCTAGAGTTATTACTAATATTATTTACATCTACAGTGTAAGCAGAGGTATATACTTCTACGTTTGCACCATTAGGTGACATAGAAGTAGTTGAAGTTGCATTTGGTAAATCATATCCTGTAACATCAGTTCCGTAAGGTAGTGGTGTACCTGAATACTCTACCTGTATAATGTCGACTAGGTCTAACGGTAAAACCGCTTTATGGCTATCTGTTGTAACTTCTACAGCTTTGCGTTCAGAGATTGATACGTGACCAATATATTCTAATGCTTCGCCTATCCATTCCATAGCGTCTAAGACCCACCCTTCATCATTAATACGTAAGTCTCTAAATATTTTAGCGATTACGTTTTTCGAACTTATGTGTTTATAATTCATTTGATAAAGTTTAAAAATGAGAATTCATCCAATTTTAATTTGTCTGAAAGCTTTTTTCTGTTTCCTTTTGTAGGAGTAAACTTATATACACTTTTATTGGCTACTTGACATATTGCCTTTTCCCAATACCATCTAAACCAGTGATCGTCGGTCCAGTATACTACTTTGTCTATGCCCTGCTCTTTGAGTTTTTTAGTCTCAAAATAATTGACACTCTTTTTTTCGAAATTTCTTTCTACTCGTTTTATTTTTAGTCTTCCTAATTGATGACCCGGGTAAAACGTTTGTCCTTCTAAAATTGATTCTACTACTTTGTGATTAAATTTTGATATTACGTATTTATATAAAGTGTAAGTAACCTCTGTTTTAGGGTTCTTCTTTTTATAAAATGCATACATATCTTTTGCTCCATAGTTATTCATTTACTTTGATTTCGTTATTGTCGTTCTGTATGTTTTCCATTTTGTATTCTGCTGCTAAAATTGATTGTGTTATCTGTTGTATCATGTCTGCTGTAACTGGATATGCGCTATCATCATTATAACAAGGCTCTCCAATATAAGTAAATGATCTAAGCTCTTCTACGTCTTCGAAAATACCTCTTATAAATAAAGAAGGAACTGTGTATGAGTCCCCTTCATTAGGATCAGAGTTAGGAATATTTAATGTATATATTCTACCGTTTTGATAAAAGTATTTTGGAGCATCTGCGTTAAACTTTGTAAAATAAGAATACTGGTACGCGCCGGGAGTAATTGGAATAAGAGCTTCTTTAGTTCTACTTAGTATACTAGTAAGATCTATATCTTCTTGTGTAATTGTATACACAATGCTTGAATCTCCAAGATCTGTAAGACCATTTGTTGCAGGAAGAGTTAAAGTAACTTTATCTCCTACGTTATATCCTACTCCTCCTTGAGTAATGTTGATACTAGTTATAGGAGTAGAACCAGAATTTGTTGTATAAACAATTTGAAAGACAGCTCCTGTACCTGATTGAGTATTGCTGTTTGTACTTGTTATATTAGAAAGTGTAACTGTAGCTCCTTCCGC
>ERZ1047472.1047-NODE-1047-length-22293-cov-5.792023_pt1 | contig 22293 bp, 14 predicted proteins | sample MGYA00383095_ERZ1047472 | MGnify/ENA primary metagenome ERZ1047472 (study PRJEB29581, sample SAMEA5548365) | metagenome | biome: marine; feature: coastal; material: water | depth 1 m | study: Short-term variability in the microbial, nano- and picoplankton... | reverse complement strand
ACTGGTTAAGGTGTCATCGCCGTGTACGGCATGTGCTGGGCCCTGAACCTGCTGACCACCGGTCAGCATTTTTTTAGATTTCTTACCCACAGCTGAGCGAATGTTGTGATCAAACGCGTATACCGCTCGCGCGTTAACGGTTTCTTTGATACGTTCAGCGCACATCGGGTAGTACTGGTTAAGCACAACCTCATTATCAAAAAAATTAATATTCGAGGCTTCGATGTCATCGTGAATTAATTCGAAACCTTGCTTCTCCAGCGACGCCGATCCACCCTCTCGTGCGTCGTTGACATCAGCCTCGTATTTTTCATAATTCACCCCGATCCATTCAGAGTCCGACCCCTCTAAATTTCGCCGGGTGAGCACCTTACCATTCCGATATAACGAACTCTGCGAAGTCGCAGACAGATAATTAAAAGAGCCCCTAGAATTCATATCGCGTCACTTTCGCAGAACGTTCGTTAAACCAGAATCAGTTATTAACTCGCTTCGGGTAATACAAAGTTTTCCAAAACAGTAGTATCAATCCACCATGACTGCTTCTCAACATCCTGCGTCATCCAGCGAACTAAATTTGGGTGCTCTGAGAGCGGAAGCTTGAAATAACCGTGTATATGCATCGGTGCAGCAATGGCCACATCGGCTATGGTGGGTTGGTCTCCACACATATATCGGCTACCGGCGAGTCTGGCATCGAGAATACCCGCCAATTTGTGGAAATTTGGCTCTTCGGCATCAAGAATAGATTGGTCTGTCTCGCCGCCAAGTAGTGGCTTGACGCAATTCTCGACCACGTATTTGTAACAGGAACCGAACCAACTGCTTGACTCCCATAGCAACCATCGATTCACGTCGGCACGCGTTTGCAAATCTGTTGGATAAGCGCTGGTGTTGCCGACTTTTTCTGCCGCGTACTGAAGAATGGCATTGGATTCCCAAAGTGTAAAACTGCCGTCTTTGAGTGCTGGCATTGATGCCATCGGGTTTATTGCTAGATAAGCTGGACTGGTTTGTTCCGCTTGAAAGTAATCCAGCCTATTTACTGTGTACTCCGCGCCTACTAATTTACAACCGGCAAGTACTTTTCGACTATTGATCGTTCTTGGATCAAGTAATAGTTCCATGAAGCCCCCTTTTTTTTGTTCTCGTTATTATTTATTTTTAGGTGTGACGAATTTAGTACGAGACCTACATTAGCAAAGAATGCGACTTTTTAAAACTGTTAGAGATGGGTTTTTGATTGTATGACTGCGAATGAGCCCAGCAAATTGAAGTCCGACTGTAAAATACAAATTAAATCAGAGTTTTACATTGGTTTAATATGTAAAATTGAAGAAGTCGAGGGCAAGTGACGAACTAAGGAAGGCATTTGGTAGGCGCGATTGGATTCGAACCAACGACCCCCACCATGTCAAGGTGGTGCTCTAACCAACTGAGCTACGCGCCTAAAAGAAGCGAGAGTTTAGCATTAATCGCACTTAAGTCAAATCGGACAATCAAAGTAAAGCCCGACATCTTCTTTCATCTCGCTGAGCGCGCATCAACACTTAAAAACCCGTCGTCAAGGCGATAAACCTGATTCATTTTTTCGGCCAACTCCATATCATGCGTGACAACGACGACACTTGTACCGAATTGCTCATTGACCTGTGCCATCAACGTCATAAAAGCTAATGCACTGGATTTATCCAAATTACCGGTCGGTTCGTCGGCCAACAAACAGTCAGGATCAGTCACAAGAGCTCTGGCAATCGCCACTCGCTGACGCTCTCCGCCAGACAGTTCATTCGGTTGATGCTCGAGCCGATGCGCTAAACCCACTTGCGTTAATAGCTCGCATGCCTTCTCTCTCGATTCAGCAACAGAGCTGGAACGCATCAACAACGGCATAGCAACATTTTCGAGCGCAGAAAACTCAAGTAGTAGGTGATGAAATTGGTACACGAAACCTATCGAACGATTCCTTATCTCACATATGTCTGGTTCAGACAAAGTGGAAAACGACTTACCATTGACTTTCACTTCGCCTCGAGTGGGTTTATCGAGACCACCCAACAAATGAAGTAACGTGCTCTTACCTGACCCAGATGTTCCTACAATGGCGGTCATGTCACCTGCCCGAACGTCGAGCGAAACACCCCTAAGAACATCCACCTCAGTGCCGCCAATAGCCCCGTAGCTTTTATACAAATTAACAGCCGATAAGACTTTAGGCTTCTTGGTCATTTCGCTACTCATAGCGCAGCGCCTCAGAGGGATTAATTTTGGACGCTCTCATACTCGGGTAGATAGTAGCGACCATGGTTAAACAAATTGACATAAGGCCAATCCAGAGCACATCGCCCACCTGTATCTCTGATGGGATTTCTGAGATGTAGTACACATCTTTTGCTAGAAACTGCACGCCAAACATCGACTCGATTGCTGGAATAATGACAGCGATATTGGCAGCTATAGTTAGGCCAAACACCAAACCCAGTGCGGTCCCAATAAAACCGATTAATGACCCTTGAATAAAAAATATTTTCATCACTTGGGAAGGAAGCGCACCAAGTGTCCTTAATACGGCGATATCCGTGCGTTTATCTGTAACGACCATAACCAACGTCGAAACAATGTTGAAAGCGGCTACGGCAACAATTAACAGCAGAATAATTGACATAACGCGCTTTTCAATTTGAATGGCCCTAAAAAACGTCGCATGACTTTGAGTCCAGTCGGAAACAAACGTATTAATCGGAAGTGCAGGCGCAAGCTTTTTAGCCACTTGCGGCGCATCAAATAAGTCGGTCAGCTTGAGTCGCACTCCGGAGACTGAATCACCATATCTGAGTAATTTTTGCGCATCGGTCATATGAATAATCGCAAGCGCAGCGTCATACTCATAATTATTAACTTCAAAAATTCCGCTCACACGAAATTGTCGGAGTCTAGGCATCACACCCGCTGGCGTGACCTGCCCTTGAGGTGTAATCAAGACCACACGATCGTCGAGCCTCACCCCTAACGCTCTTGCCAAGTCAATACCAAGCAAAACATTAAACTGCCCCGCTTCTAGCGAAGAAAAAGAACCCGACACCATGTGTTCAGAAACGTCTGAAACACTTACCTCCTGATCGGGTAGCACCCCTCGAATCATAGTTCCGTTAGATCGCCGACCAGCGGTCAATAGACCTTCGCCCGATACGAATGGCGCGGACCCAACAACACTCGCTTCACTTCTCGCCCGTGAGGCGACATTCTCCCAATTATCCAGCTGGCTCTGACCTCCAAAAATCTGAACGTGGGATACCACACCCAAAATCGTAGAGCGAAGCTCCTTTTGAAAACCATTCATCACTGACAGCACTACAATCAAAGCCGCAACTCCCAGCGCGATGCCAATCATCGACGTCGCTGAAATGAACGAAATAAAATGATTTTTACGCTTTGCTTTGGTGTACCGTAATCCAACAAAAAGCTCGAATGGCTTGAACATAGCGGCCCGCTATTAAAATAGATTCCTCATTATATCGTCAGACTCGATATTTAATTAACATCTCATGTATGGGAGAATCGATGTTATTCAAAATTCGATCACGAAAATCTCATTGCGCACCCTAAACATCACGATCTCGTTACCACCTAACGCTGACTTATGGCTCGAGGAGACACTGACACCGTCTCTCGATCTGGCGTTTAGCCGCGGAGTTAGAACATCACAACACAACGCCTGCCTCATCGATCAGTGGATGTCTCACTTGTTCCCCCAACCAGGTAGAGATATCCCGGTCAGCGTACTTTTAGCGAATGAGTTTCCTGAAAACAGTGCACATACCCACTACATATGTTGTGAATTAGTTCAATACACTGCAGGCATGAATGATGTATTTTTGAGAAAGCTACCCGATGCAAAACACATCGGTAAAACCATTCAGTCATATATGACGCTCATCGAAAAACATATCGAAGACAGCACGCTGCACCACGTTCCGCAATGGCCAAATCTTATGATTTTGGGCTGTAAAACCCCCTTACGAATAAACACGACCAGTTTAGCCCGGGCACAACACAAGCCCTTGAGTGACGTTTTGCCTACCGGCGAAGACGCACGACAGTGGATTTCAACCATGAATGAAATTCAAATGATATTTCATCAACATAACGAGAAAGCTACCCTGACTGAGGTTGAAGAAAAACCAAATGGAGTTTGGTTTTGGGGAGAAGGCTCTCGTCAAAGAATAGAGCGATCTAAGTTATGGCTATCAACGAATCAATCGGAACTCTCCGCCCTATCACGTGCGGCAAATGCAACGTTGAAAACACAATCAGAAATCATCAACGAGAAAACGGCTGACTTTGACGCGCTGATTGATGTAAACATCACCGATCACAGAGGTTTACTCGAGGTCGATGATCTGGTTTTAAGAAGCCTTAACTCGTTGAAGAACAGCTTATACTCCCGCTTTAGCGTCACACTCATTCGAAACAATACAGCGCACACCACCGTGTGTTCGAAATATTCGCAATACAAATTATGGAAACAAAGACAACGAGTTAAGACCTGGGTTGGACATGACGGCATTTAATGAGAAACAACATATCGAAATTCGAGAAGCGCCAGAGGCCGCTCAGCAAGCACTCATTGCAAGCGGGGTTCAACCAATTATTGCAAGAATATTTGCCGCAAGAGGTATACAAACCCACTCGGAACTAGACGCCTCGCTATCAAATTTAATTCCTTTTCAATCATTAAAAAATTGCAAAGAAGCCGCGTGTTTATTAGCCGACGCCACAATGAATAATGAAAAAATAGTGATTGTTGCTGATTACGATGCAGACGGTGCTACCGCTGCCGCGATAGGTATTTTATTTTTTCGAGAAATGGGTGTTTTAATCGATTATTTTGTACCAAACCGATTCGAACACGGTTATGGCCTCACGCCAGAGATTGTTGACATTGTGGCTAAAAATAAAGTCAACGTGATTATTACGGTCGATAACGGTATTGCCAGCGTCTCTGGCGTCTCAAGAGCAAATGAATTGGGAATCAAGGTCTTGGTGACCGATCATCATTTAGCAGGACCGGAGTTGCCTGACGCCGACTGCATTGTCAATCCAAATCAACCCAACGACTCATTTAAGAGTAAAGCGATTGCGGGAGTTGGTGTGATGTTCTACGTACTAATCGCCTTGCGAAGTGAATTAAGAGAGCGTCACTATTTCAATTCGGACCAAACCGAGCCTAATCTAGCTAATTTACTTGATTTAGTGGCGTTAGGGACTGTAGCCGATGTTGTACCACTAGATCGAAATAATAGAATCCTTGTTGCACAGGGACTTCGCCGGATTCGCTCTGGAGCTATGAATCATGGAATAAGAGCGTTATTAAAAATAGCAAAAAAAAATCCCACAACGGCCCGGTCTTCTGATTTTGGCTTCGCGATAGGCCCAAGACTCAACGCGGCAGGAAGACTCACGGATATGAAATTAGGTATTGAATGCCTCATTTCAGAACGACTAGAGACTGCGATCGATTTAGCAACGGAGCTAGACCGTTTAAATATCGAACGGAGACAAATCGAAGGGGACATGAAAGATCAAGCCTTAACGATACTGGACAATATCGCTGGAGGACCTGAAATGGGAGTTACCTTGTTTGATGAAGCGTGGCACTCTGGTGTTGTTGGGATTTTGGCGTCTCGTGTCAAAGACAAGCTTCAGCGACCCGTCATCGCCTTCGCTCAGGCGGCTAACGGCGCCCTTAAGGGCTCAGGAAGATCAATTAAGGGCGTTCATCTTCGTGATGCGCTCGACGCCCTAACTAAAATGGATCCAGACGTTATTGAAAAGTTTGGTGGGCATGCTATGGCTGCAGGGTTAACTATTCAAGCACACCAGCTCAAGCGTTTTTCGGAACTATTCAACGATATTATTGAGGGAGAATTCGAAAAAAATACTATCGATAATTCAATTTATGTTGATGGCGCGTTAGAAGACAGCGACCCCATTCCCACTCTAGCGCAAGAGGTGCGTAGACACGTGTGGGGCCAAAGTTTTCCCGAACCCACATTCAGAAACCAACTGTATGTCAGAACACATAAACTTTTAGGAGAGAGTCACACAAAATTAAAACTATCTTTCACTCCAAAAGGGGAGACATTTGATGCGATCCGTTTTAACTTCAATGAATCGGTACCTGATGTCATCCTGTGTGTGTATCGTCTCGATATTAACGATTATTTTGACCATCAACCAATCCAGTTAATCGTAGAGACATGGTGAAACAATGCGACTTTATCGAGGTAGCGGTATCGACAATTCCCGTGATGGGTCACACACCAGTTATTCACCCTTTATCAGATGTTTATCCGTATTGATTCCGGTAAACTATCGTTTGTTATAACTGTCCCTCTGAGGCAATAGACGACCAATATGGAACCCGAACATTTAAATACGATACAAGAAAAAATACAGGATTTATCCGACCGAACCACCCAACTACGGGGGTATCTTTGACTACGACGTTAAATGCGACCGATTAGCAGAAGTTGATCGACTACTCGAGGACCCTGATATTTGGCAAAACCCAGAAAAAGCCCAGGAAGTAGGTAAAGAAAAAAAATCCCTTGAAACCGTCGTTAATGTTCTTTCTGCCGTAGGCTCCCAAGTCAAAGATATGGAAGAACTTTTAGCCTTGGTCATTCAAGAAGATGACTCTGAGACGCTACAGGCGATCGAACAAGACCTTAGTGATGCAGAAATTCAAATCGCAGATCTTGAATTTCGTCGCATGTTTTCGAATCCTATCGACAAAAATGGTTGCTTCCTCGACATTCAATCAGGTGCTGGCGGCACTGAAAGTCAAGATTGGGCAGCAATGCTTTTACGAATGTACGCGAGGTATACCGATGTAAAGTCATTCAAAGCTGAGGTTTTAGAAGAATCCGCGGGTGACGTCGCAGGCATTAAAAGTGCTGTGCTAAAAATTTCAGGAGAATACGCATACGGCACATTACGGACGGAAACAGGCATACACAGGCTCGTTAGAAAATCTCCATTTGACTCCAACGCCAAAAGACACACCTCATTTGCGAGCGTATTTGTTTACCCTGAGGTAGATGACTCAATTGACGTCGAAATCAATCCAGCGGAACTCAGAATAGACACCTATCGCGCCAGTGGTGCTGGGGGCCAACACGTTAACCGAACTGATTCGGCTGTTCGTATTACCCATGTCCCCACGAATACAGTGGTTCAATGTCAGAATGATCGATCGCAACATAAAAACAAAGCAGCTGCTATGTCCATGCTTAAATCAAAACTTTATGAACTCGAACTACGCAAACGGCAATCAGAGCAGCAAAAACTTGAAGACTCTAAATCAGATATCGGTTGGGGACATCAAATAAGATCATATGTTCTCGATCAGTCTCGAATTAAAGATTTACGTACCAACGTTGAAACGGGTAATACACAAGCTGTTCTAGATGGGAATTTAGACCTATTCATTCAAGCCAGCCTCAAACAAGGTCTCTAACCGATAGGGAATCAAATGTCAGAAAATAACCACCCCACTCCTGAAGAAACGATAGATACCAATCAGATCATTGAGGAACGGCGCGCGAAACTTCATAAACTTCAGAAAACCGGTAATGCTTTTCCAAACGATTTTAATAGAGAGGATTTAGCATCAGTGATCCATGAGAAATACGGAGCACTCAATAAAGAGCAGTTAGAAGAAACTCCTGCTCAAGCTACGGTTGCCGGACGAATCATGTTGAAGCGAGTGATGGGCAAAGCCAGCTTTGCCACCATCCAAGACATGTCAGGTCAAATTCAGTTATATATTAATAATGCTGGGATTGGAGAGGAAGAGCACACCGCTTTCAAACACTGGGATTTAGGTGACATTGTCGGCGCATCTGGGGAACTATTTAAAACGAAGACTGGAGAGCTTAGTATACGGGTCAAGTCTCTCCGACTATTAACAAAATCATTGCGCCCACTACCAGAAAAGTTTCACGGACTCACTGACCAAGAACAGAGATATCGCCAAAGGTATGTGGATCTAATTGTGACACCAGAGGCAAAAAAGAACTTTCAAATTCGATCAAAAGCAATACAGATATTACGAACTTTTTTTACCGATCGTGGATATCTTGAAGTCGAAACTCCAATGATGCAATCCATTCCTGGTGGAGCAACGGCAAGACCATTTGTCACACATCATAATGCTTTAGATATGCAGCTCTATCTTCGCGTAGCTCCTGAGCTTTATCTAAAAAGGCTTGTTGTCGGCGGGTTCGAGAAAGTATTCGAGATCAACCGTAACTTTAGAAATGAAGGGATATCCACAAGACACAACCCTGAATTTACAATGCTTGAATTCTACGAGGCCTATCGAGATTATAAATATTTGATGGGCCTGACAGAAAACATGTTGAGAGAGCTCGCCGAGGCGTGCACAGGCTCTAGCCTGATTGAGTACCAGGGACACGATATTGACTTCGGCAAACCATTTCAGCGCCTCACCATGGCTGAAGCGATCGCTAAGCACAATGAGACATTTTCTCCAGATGAACTTCATGACATCAATTTTTTACGCGAAGCACTGACAAGAAGGAAAGTCCCTCACTTCCCTGCTGACGGTATAGGAATGTTACAACTTAAATTGTTTGAAGAAACGACAGAAGAGAAACTTATCCAACCTACTTTTATCGTCGCACATCCCACTGACGTATCGCCTTTAGCGAGAAGTAACGACGATAATCCTGCTGTGACCGATCGTTTCGAATTGTTTATTGCTGGAAGAGAAATCGCAAATGGCTTTTCCGAACTGAACGATCCGGAGGATCAATCAAACCGCTTTAAAGCGCAGGCAGAGGCTAAAGCACAAGGGGACGATGAGGCTATGTTTTACGATAGTGATTACATACGCGCCCTCGAATATGGCATGCCTCCCACAGCCGGAGAAGGGATTGGAATTGACCGTCTGATCATGCTTTTAACCAATAGCGCTTCAATTCGTGAAGTGATTCTATTCCCACAAATGAGACCCGAGTAACATGTCCAACACAAGAAAACCACTCTGGGAACCCACACCCTCTCGAATCAAAACATCACACATTAATCGTTTCATCGCGCATCTTAATAAGAAATATAAAACTAATAAACAGATACTTAAGATCAATTCTTCAGCTAAATTATATGATTGGTCGATTTCGAATACAAATCAATTTTGGAGTTCCATCTGGGATTACTGCGGCATCATCGCGTCAAAAAAAGGAAGAACTGTACTCAGTAATAAAAACCAGATGCCCGGCGCAAACTGGTTTCCGGAGTCACGATTAAATTACGCCGAGAACCTTCTTAAACTAAGAAGCAATAAGGAAGCAATTGTCTTCCAAGGTGAAGACCGCGTCACCAATCGGTTAACTTATTCAGAGCTCTACGATGCCGTCTCAATCACAGCTCAAGCGTTATCAGCGACGGGCGTTAAGAAAGGAGATCGAGTAGCGGCCTTTATGCCGAATTTACCCGATACGATCATTTTTATGCTCGCGGCCACAAGTTTGGGGGCTCTGTGGTCTTCCTGCTCACCAGACTTCGGGACTCAGGGAGTTCTAGATCGATTTGGGCAAATCAAGCCCAAGATATTAATTGGTGTAGACGGCTACTTCTATAATGGTAAGGAAATTGACACAACAAAGAAACTGAGTGAAATCGCGAACACGCTGACTTCACTAAAGAAAGTTATTGTTGTTCCCTATACAAAAGCTAGGCCCAACATCCAATCAATTAAGCATTCAGTACATTTAAAGGATTTCGTGAGTCGGTATGGGCCAGAACCAATTAAATTCGTGCAATTGCCCTTTAATCATCCACTGTTTATTATGTTCTCGTCAGGAACAACTGGTGTCCCCAAGTGTATTGTGCACGGCCACGGAGGCACCCTTTTACAACATCTTAAAGAACATCAACTCCACACTGACTTAAAAGCCGAAGACCGGTTTTTTTACTTCACAACCTGCGGTTGGATGATGTGGAACTGGCTTGTGAGTGGGTTAGCCTCAGGGGCAACGCTTTTGCTCTACGACGGAGCTCCCACCTACCCGAATGCTGATAGTCTTTTTGACTTCGCAGAAACGGAGCGCATGTCTATCTTTGGGACCTCTGCAAAATACATAGATGCGATAAACAAACTGGGTGTAAATCCAAAAAAGACCCATAAGCTCCCACACTTAAAGACAATGACGTCTACCGGCTCCCCGTTGTCTCCAGAGAGTTTTGACTATGTCTACGACAAAATAAAAAAAGATATCCTACTCTCGTCAATTTCAGGCGGGACCGATATCGTATCCTGCTTCGTCCTCGGAGACCCGACCTTACCTGTGTTCAGAGGAGAAATACAACGAAGAGGCTTTGGGTTGGACGTTCAAGTATTTAATGACGCCGGAGAATCGGTTATCGGAACCAAAGGGGAACTTGTATGTGTTGCGCCCTTTCCTTCAATGCCAGTAGGCTTTTGGAACGATAGAAACGATAACAAGTATCTTGCCGCTTATTTTTCTCGCTTCGAAAACGTATGGTGTCATGGGGATTTCATCGAGCTCACCAAGCGCGGAACCCTGGTCATTTACGGCCGTTCGGACGCGATACTGAATCCAGGCGGCGTAAGAATTGGTACAGCGGAAATCTACAGACAAGTCGAGAAGCTCGATTCGGTACTCGAGAGTCTCGTTATAGGTCAAAATTGGCTTGGAGATACACGTGTCGTTCTTTTTGTTACGCTAAGAGATGGACTGAAGCTCAGTCCAGCACTTGAAAACGAAATTATTCAGACGATACGCACTAATACGACACCACGTCATGTCCCAGCAAAAATTCTTCAAGTGGCGGATATACCGCGCACCAAGAGTGGAAAAATTGTTGAATTAGCCGTTAGGAATGTTGTTCACAAGGAACCGGTAAAAAACGTAGAGGCTCTCGCTAATCCTGAGGCTTTAGCTTATTTCAAAGATAGAGTCGAGTTAACGGTATAACGTTTTTTTACGGCGACGGTAGACTGCCAACTCGTATGATAGTTGACCCGGTTTAAAACTTCATTCTGAGCTCAACACGAACTCCAGAAATTTCCTCTTGATTCTTACGCTCGCCATAGATTCCATCGGTTCTAAATATCCAACGGCGAGAAATTGGTTTTTGGAATCGCACCCCGATTGCCTGTTGATCGCCAGGCGCATTACGCAAAGCGTCGTTCTCGTCACCCATAATTTGGACATTGGCGTATTCCAATATTAATTGCTGATTCAGTGAAAAGAGATACATCACCCCCACAGCGCCACCATAAGTATCGTTAGCCGTATCATCTAACTTTGGAAAGCCGGTGATTCCGTCAGTTTCAAAGTTCACACCAGTATTTTTAAGTATTCCTGCTGCTCCCGTGGCCAAGGGCTGTGGGTTGTCTTTTCCATAGAAGAAATTAAAGTACGGGACCAACGTTGATGGGAGATGTGTGATCCATGAATTCTCCACTAAGAGAGCGAAACCATCGGCAGTTTGGTTCAATCCAGGAACTGGATCTTGGCCAAAGTTAGCAAGCAAACGAACACTGTTGGATATCCTTCTGCCGTAACGTTTAGTCCAGGCGAGCATGACGTTGTTATAGTCCATTTGGAAGTCATCCCGGTCGTCCGTGACGCGAGCGTAGCCGGCTTCCAGGTAACCTTCTGCAACGTCCACGAATGTCGTTAGGGCATAAAACTTGCCGGCATTATCGTCTATCACACCATCCGTTATAAAAACAGGCGTGGTTACTTTATTCGTACCTACGAAAAAAGTCGTATCAAAGTTTGTAATATCAAATTTTGGAGAATTCTTAGCTTGAGCCGTGACTGCCCCGCCGACGAATGCATCGTTAACCCAAAGACCATTTTGAAGGAACAAAGGAACCAAGCCTAGCGCAAACGGCAAATCGAACGTCGTGTACTTATCAGTTAGTCCGGATTGAATATATCCCCAGTCACCTTCGAAAAAAAATGTCTCTGGATCAAAATCAAGCTCCGCTTGAAATCCGTTTCCGTCAACATCGTCAACGGGTGTTCCGCCTAACTCCAAGCGTGTCTGCTTTCCACCGTCATCGAGGGGCTTAACAAACATGTGTAAACGCTCGGTCGCCGTCAGGTTCAGGTCAAATTCTAAATTCAACTGGGACGCCAACTGCGCATTTTCCGCGTCACCGTTATCGTTAGCTGCTAGGACAGTTCTCCAATCACCGTAAACTAAAAACTGTGGTCGTACTAGATTCTTGGCACCAACAAGATTTATTCCGGAGCCAAAATCACCCTCTGAGTACATGGGATAACCCCATTCAATCAGTGGACGAGGCTCGTCAATAGCCGTTTTTCCGCCATAAACTTCCAATTGCTCTTCCGGATCATACGGAGCGGTATAAACTGGGTCAGGTTTAAACCCTGTCGCGTCATATTCAGCAGGGCTTGCGCTCTCATCCATTTCCGGTGGTTCCTGATGCCCATAGTGCTCTGGGCTACTACTGCGATATTCACGGACGGTATCTGCCTGTCCTTTTCTCTCAAACTCGAGCTCTTGTGCCAAACTCACTGAAGGAAAACTTAGCGTAACACTCGTTAACACTAATAAAGCTCTTATTCTTGTTATCACTTATTTAACCTCAAATTCGACCGCGTAAGGATGAATATCCAGCATCCATTCATTAATGGAGCGTTCCATATCCTGCGTAGCACCAACGAACTTCATGAAATACAATGGCTCTGCCCGGCTTCTCATCCGCGCAAGGATCTTATAAGTACCCTTTTTTGTCATCTTCTCAGCGGGAACTCTATATTTGGCGTCTCTCCAGCCCAACGGTGGGATTGATCGCCCTTCCATTCTCACCAATGGTGGGTGATTCTGAACAGAAGTTGGGACCGCTGAAGGTCTCAAAAAGGGTTTCTGATCCACGTCAAAGTTAACCGGTAGATACATTTCTCGATCCGTACCCTTGATATTTGTCGTTAAAAATTTCGTTTGGAAATTAACTAATTGCTCATCATAAGCGACCTTCCCCGCAGCAACATCTAACGAGTGAATGTCAGCCATATCCCCATAGCTATCGACATAGCCCGACTCGAAAATACGCTCACCATCTGGATCAAGGACCGCGACATTCATCCAAATTTCTGGCTGCGCTCCAAGTGAACCGGAAGGCAAATTATGCCCCTCGTCCACATTTGTCACCCTAAATCGAACATTGAGGGGCTTACCAGCTTCCGGTGTGTCCCCATCAAAGAAGGGACCATCAATCCGTGACCCGTTCTCCATAACGGCTTTACGATCGAGTTTTTTATCTACGAGAAGTTTTTGATTTTGCTTAACGATATGTCGTGCCCAGAGACGGTCCTCAGGGTCAATCCACGTATCTGGGAATTCTGGAGAGTCGACTTCACCTCGTTTGAGCTTTTCTTCCCAATCAGCGTCTCCCCAAGCTGCTCTGTAGTCAAAGGTTAACCACTCCTTGATGCTCCAACGTAATGCCCGAGGGTTAAACGGAAAGATACCGGGATGTGCGATCGGATATCCAGGGCCATAAAAAGCATGATTTGAATGTTTTTTGTCTAGATCTCCGACGACTCGGCCATTAACAATTGCCGTAGGCCACTTATCATAGCCTTTCGCCTCACCAGGAACCTTACCCATATGGCAATCTTGGCACGTCACTCCTTTACGGAAAGCCGGCGAATCTCGGTATTGCTCCCAAACAACCTCGAGCTTAATACCTAAATTTACTTTGACCTGATGACATGAAACGCAAAACTCCGAGGTACCAATTTGGTCGAACACCGATACGCCGCCGTGGATCGGAGTTCCAGGCTCACCCGGTGTGTCACTGATCCGATATTCCTCTTTGTTATCTATGACCTCCGGAAAGTTACCGCCACCACCACCCGTGTTATAGACAGGATCATAAATCGTTCCTGGATTGATATGACGCTCACCGTTCACTTTACCGAATTGCGCGTTCACCCTGTGACAGGTGATGCACGTAATACCTTCTCTAGCGACGATACTTCTATCCCATAAAGGAAGTTCTCTAGGTTCACCCTTTTGAGTCCCTACCTGCTGGTGACAACGGGTACAGAAAGTCCCCATCGTACCGTCAGTTAGAGAGTTTACGGCTTGTTCAAATTTATGGAACATGGGAGAAACAGAAGCATAAGCATGGTTCGAAGACGCCCACTCCCAAAATACCTTTTGGTGGCACATCGCACATTTTGTCGCAGAGGGAAATTCGTCCTGCATCAAAAGGTCCAAATGAGCGCCTGTCCCGCTCGTTAACTCGATAGGATTTCTCTCTGCAGACGCAATGGATGCTGTGCACAATATTAAGAGCGCAAACAAAGTTGCAAAAAACCTCGAACCATATTTATTCATACTACTAACTGCTCCTTAGTCATTAGAATTAAGCCGCATTAATCGACAAATCTAAAATGATTTACTGACGCGCTGCGGCTAATGACTGCAATGCAGCCGTATATTTTGCCGGAGTGTAAGTTTTAGAATTATCAATTGCTGCATAGGCCTTTAATAGCGCTTCATTATATCCGTTTAAGTCAGCGTCAGCGCCAGTCATCTCAATCGCAGCTAGGACTGAGCCTATTGCCATCGTAGCCTGCTCCGCTGTTATTAAATCTATAAATTCACCCTTCAACCCCTCAGCCACGAGCGAGTCGTATATCTTCCACATCGCTGTTACATCAAAGTCGGTGGAGGCGAATGTTTCAACCAAAGCATCAACCGTAGTGGACAAGTCCGCTAAGGCCCTTAACGTCGCTTCTTGGCCTTCAGACGAGGACTCGTGTAACGCTCTAGTTTGCTCTAGCAAGCGCGCAGACATCGATTGATCCACTGCATTAGCCAAAACTCGCAGCATAACAAGATTTGAATCGTTCAAACGCGGCACACCTGGACCAATATTCACTGACTCCCGTTTTTGCCAACGAGGCTCTTCCATTGAATGGTGGCAAGCGTAACAGTCAAAATAGAATAGCTCCGGAAAAATACCAGCCGAGTTTCGGTTCTTATCCATTAAGGCTTCAACTGTGATTTGTGCAGCCATTGCTTGTCCGACGGCCCATACTTTAACGCCACTGGATTGCTGTTTTCTTTGCTTGTAATCGGCATCAATTCGGTAATGTGCTGGTTGGTTAGCAGTAAACGTATCCAATTCAAACGCCAAACGTGGATGTCCAGCTCCCATGATACGGTGAGTAATTGCCTTTCTAGGATCGCTCAGGTGACAACTAAGACAAAGTTTCGCACGTGCCTTTGGGTCTTCAGTGGGATATATACCAGCGTTAAGGTAGTCTTCACGCTGTCCGAATCCGGATACATGTAAACCTAACCACTCCACTGCCCCGCCATGGCAAGATTCACAGCCGACACCGTCCGCCACATCAAAGTTCTTCGATCGCAGCTCTTTAGGAACGTTATCGGTATGGCAATCCAGACATGTTTCCTCCTGTCTGGCATCCTCTATTCCAAGATTTTTGGCAATCCGTTTACCTCTGTCTGAACTGAGCGCATCATACGCGCCAGAGTGCGGATCATCAGTGCTCCAAGTAACAAATTCGTTCTGTAAAACAGCAGAGTTCGCCCATGGCTTGGCCGCACCATGGCAAGTTGAGCCACCGCAGGTCTGCGTTCCTAAACGAGCTTTACCTGAATATTGAGGCAGCTCTGGATCCGCTTGTACGCTGACCGACGCGACGGTCAACATCAAACCTGAAAAGACACTGATAATCAGAGCCTTGGCATAACTCGAGAAACCGCGCCTCGATTGGTTAGTAATTTCCCCTGACCGATATTGAGTCGGTCTAACAATGCTCGTCTTCATTGCTTCACCTCTGCTTTTATTTTATTTTCTTTATGAAATTCATGACAACTAGTACACGTAGTGGGCACTAAGCTACCATTATCTCCCCCATGACAATCTTTACACACATTAATAGATGGCAATATCAAATCGTTTGCCTCCTCTGATTGTTCTGCCGAATGACACTCTGCGCAGTCCGCAGTCTTGTGTGGTGCGTGACTAAAAAGACCCTTTTGCAAGTATAAGTCTTTCTGTGGCATCTCCGCTAAGGTCCAATTGAGTGGATCAACGTTGTCTTCAACGATTTCGTGGCACTCTCCACACAACTTCTTGCCAAAGTGACCACCAATCACCTCATCGGCCTTACTCTCTGCCCATTGAAGCGCTTCTTTCTTTTCAAGCACTGTCGCCTTGGTGCCTGGAATGCGTCTCACCACACTCGGCGCATTTTCACCCGCACGCGGCTTGAACCCGCCGTGCAGTGCGATTGACGCATATGCATCTCGGATATATTGTTTAGCCACTGTTACCTCGGCATGTGGTATCGCACGATCAGGAGCATTTGGCTCAAAAGCTAAGCTATGGCAATCAGCGCAAACCTTTTCAAATTCAGGTTTTGCCATGACCGTTCCCGTCACGTCAGCGACGTGACAGCTGTCACAATTCATGACTCGTCTCTCGCCGAGAGCTCCCTCCGGCACTTTCATACCTTCTTTGTCAAGGTGTTGTTTGTGGGAAAACTTCAGTCCAGACTTCGGTCGATTTGCATCATTCTCATAATAATCTCCATGAGATTCAAATGATACGATGTCTTTCAAATCTGACTTCCCATTGGTAAGTGCAGCAATATTTCCGTGACAATCACTGCAAAACTCGTCTGTGTTAAGGACCAGCGCTTCTGATCCTTCGTGCTCCTTGTGACAAGTTTGACAAGCCGTATCTGATATAGAGGCATCGGGAAACTCCTCAGCATTCACGTGCTCATGGGCATCAGAATGGCAATTGACGCACGTTTCATTTGCAACCTGTTGAAACGGCTCTTGGTGACAAGCACTGCAGTCTGTACCCAATATTTTATGCGAGCTAGAGAGGTGACCCGCCTGCCAAAATTGTCGCATAGAAACAGGTAGCAAATGCTCCCCCTCAACATTAGCGTCTCTTATTTCTTTAACACTTCTCGGTCCATCGATCTCTGCAATTTGTCGTTTTGCCTCTCCGTTAAAATGTTCCACCAACGGCACTGCCAAGAATAGAACGGCAATGATTAATCCGATCGCTATAGACCATGGCTTCGCCCTCATACCGAGGTCTTCAACACTGAGCGTCGAGCGCTCCGATAAAGTATCTCGGATATTTTCAAGAGGATGAATTAACTCCAACGTCATGATGTACTTTGCATCACTCGCCTCTGGAGCCACCTGCAGTTCAAGCTCGTAAGGGCCTATCTCAAACTTTTCTCCGATATTGAGTCGACCGCTGGAAACAAGATTTCCAGCAATTTTGACATTCGCTTGTCCAGCAGCCTCAATATACAAACTTCCATCGCGCTCAAGAAGTGTCGCTTGATGAAGTAGGGCTCGCGGATCATTCAGAAGTATCTCGGCGTCCGCGCCGCGTCCAAACCGTATTGGTGACCCGTCGACCTCGGTATCTCTCGATACAATATCACCTGTTGATTTTCTTTGAAGGGTACGAAGTATCAGTTTCATTTTGTCAACCCCCTACCAATAAAAGAAAACAGCGACAACGTGCGCGACAAGAGCAACTAGCGCCCCAATCGATAGTGGCACATGGAAATACAACCACAAGCGCACCAGGGTTGCTGCTCGAACATAAGTTCTAAGCCGACGTAACAGCTCCGACTTTCGCGTCAGTACACCTTGCAGCTTTCTCAAGGCTGTCTCTTGGTCCTCACTCGTAACGCTAGCCGAATCGACAAAAGCCAAAGCAAGCTTCGTCGGACAATTCGCTGGATCTATTTCCAACATTTTTCCTATCGACCCGCCTACCTGAGTAGTTTCAGCCGCCTTGAGAAGAACCTCGTTAATATCATCCCCTAGCCCGATAGCGACTTCCCTAGCCTGAAGGTCCAACTCTGAGAGCTCTAAAAGAATTTCAGCTCTAGTTAACCCCTGACGCGACCCCGTCAACACTGACGGATAACGGACATAGCAAAAAACCCCATACATCCCACTCACGACAGTTAAAGTGACCAAGGTCCATAGGAGCGAATGAAGATTTAAGCCAAGTTGAAATCCAGAATGGAATAAACTAAGAAATATGACCACGATTCCAAGGTAAACGTGTGCGCTTAACCATCCTTTTAAAAGGTCAACACCAGTGGCGAATTGACGTTTTTTTACTCCGAACCAAGCCAAAAATATAACGATACCGGCACTAATGACCCCAAGCGTATAACCGAACCACGTACCACCGTTAGGCGCTCGGCCGGGATCATGCGCAAGATAGGCGACAAAGGCAATTAAAAGAACTAAGGAACTTAACTTTAGGTACTTATAATTTTTGTAGGCTAAAAAAGACTCGCTTAGTTTAATGTCCATAATACTAAGACCCCTTACCCGTTAACTGCATTAGCGCCTGAGGCGCCACGCGAACAGCAGCACCAGTTGGGCATGCTCTGACACACGATGGGCCACCTTCATAGTCTCGACACATATCGCACTTAACGGCTTTTTTGGGCGCTTTTTCATCTGTCTCATTTTTTGAAAACAACCTAGATAAAATGCCGCTTTTTTTGTTATCTAGTGAAGCCAATTGAATCACGCCGTAAGGACAACTTCGTGCGCAGTTTCCACAGCCAATACAGCTATCTTCGATAAAAACCTCTCCGGAGGGAGAACGCTTGATAGCATCTGGAGGACAATCAGTCATGCAATGCGGGTTTTCGCAATGTCGACAAGAGGTCGGGATATGCATCGTTTGATACGTGGGCCCTGCCTCTCTATCTAGTCGTGAAATACCGTCGTGCGTATCAGCGCAAGCTTTCTCGCAATTGTCACATCCCACGCACAGCGCCTCATCAATGAGCAGTACGTCCGTTCCCTCACTGACACCTTGGTCAAGCAAAAACTCTAAAATGCCACCATTACCCCCTGCTTGGGTAACCCGCTCGTTTTGTGTAATGCGGTCTTTAAATTTTTCTTCTACCGACGCTTTTAATGAGGAATTAGACGACATCAAATTTTTAAAAGCTTGTCCATCTATTTGAATGGTCTCACTTGCCACTGCGGCCGTGACAGTTGCCGACCTCGGCGCGTTGGAGATTAATCCCATTTCGCCCACATAGTTACCTGCCGCCACATAATTCAAGACCACACTGCGTCCGCCTAGCCTCTTAGCCACGGACACCGATCCTTTGCGAATGAGGTGTAATGAGTCAGCACCATCACCCTCACTAAATAAAGTCTCACCCATCTTGTATGACTTAATTTGAGAACTGCTTGCAATGTCTACTAAATCCGCTCTTGGCGTGTTTGGTGCGATATAAGTCTGAATTTGTCGAATAGCCGCCTCACGGTCTAGCGCCTCTCTAACTTCTGGTGAGTTACCTCGAACCTTGATCATAGTTCGGCGTGGTATTTCAATTAAGGTGCAGCTTGATTCCGCCTTAATCGTTGCTGTACGGCGCCGACCAGAGATCAAACCCATCTCGCCGAAATAATTTCCAGCCCCAATGCTAATTTGTTTGTCAGGATCTTTTTCGTCAATTAAGACAGCGACTGAGCCCTCTAAGACAACATAGAAACTGTTGGTATAGTCGTTTTTTTCAAAAACTACATCGCCAGCAGAACACGAATGCACATCAGCTTCGACCATCATCTCTCGGAGCATTAGAGAATTAATACCCTCAAATATCGGAATAGATGTGCGTACTCTAGTGAGAAAGGCTTCAACATCATCGGTATTCAATACGCTTATTTTCGACTTCAGAATAGGGCTGTCGGCAGGCTCCACGGCATTACCGAGAATATACTCAACAGCTTCGTAGCCTTGGTTAATTGCTTGTTTAATGAGTGGGTAACCACCTAGCGCGCCTACGATGTAAAGACCAGCCACATTCGATTCATATTGTTCAGTGCACTCTGGCAAAGCATTACGAGCTTCAGACGGAAATACAACCCCACAAGACTCAACAAATTTACGCGGTGGAGAAGCGCCCATTCGCGCAATGACTCTGTCGCACTCTATCGTCGTCTCTCCCTCCGGAGTCTCGATCGTCAGACTTCCCTCACCTGCACTAACCGTATTTGCTTTATAAAAAGGCTGTATCCGCCCTGCATCTATGGCTGACATCATTAACGCCTCGTTGGCAGGCTTCGCGCGCGCGAAATCCTCACCACGATTCAGAACGTAAACGGTGTTCCGCTGCGAAAGAGCAACCGCATTCTCGATCGCAGCATCACCCGCGCCAATCACGATGATGCGTTCCAACTCATACTCATCTGGATCATCAAGCTGATATTGAATGTGCGGAAGCTCTGCACCTGGCACTCTCAATTTATTCAAATTCCCTTGAAGACCGATACCTAAGATCACGGCCTCAGCTGTCACCGAGGAACCATCAGCGATCTTGACGGTGAAATTTCCTTTTTCACCCTCAATTCCCACGACTTCTGTGTTCAGCTTTACATTGACCTTCAATTCGTCCGATTTATTGTCCCAGTTACCCAGAATGTCTTCCCGCTTACCAGCCTCGAATGGCATGGGTGAGCGTAAAGGCAAAACGTCCGGAGTGGACATCACAAACTTACCTTTTTGGAACTTGAAGAGAGTATCAGATAGATGTGCAGCTTTTTCGAGGAGGATGTGCTCAACCCCTAGTTCGGCAGCGTGACCAGCAGCGCTTAACCCACCAGGACCCGATCCGATTATCGCAATCTTGTATTCAGCTGCCATTCGTGGTCTCCCCAACCTCTAAGCATTGTTACTGCAATTAATTCCGAATCATAATATCCGAACCGACGACTAGAATCAAAAGAAAAAGTTCAAAATGTCTTTTAGTGCAGAAAGAACTAAATACGGTGCTGTTTTATACCTATTATATGTACAGTTTTACGGAGATATTATTTCGCGCACCCGAGGGATTTCATATTTTTTCGCCATTACTCTTTTGAAATCAGTCCAAAGAGAGTTAAACTAGTTCTCGGGGAAAGATAATGCATACCAACCAACGACGCATTGCCATACCAAGACATTTGGATATTGAGCTTATTTTTGGTCAGTCTTGCGATTATCAATCGGTTTACTCAAACCGCATAATTACAACAATTTAAACTGAGGAGTCCGAATAAGATATGTCAAAATTACACGCGAGCGAGAGCAAGACACAAGAATACCTTCACCGCTTTATGGAAGGTACAACTAAAAGAAATCCTGGACAACCTGAATTCATTCAAGCCGTTTATGAGGTAGCTTCTACAATTTTTCCATACATCGCTGACAAGCCAAAGTACCACGAGATGCAAATTCTGGAGCGAATGGCAGAGCCAGAGCGGGTCATTTCATTTCGAGTGCCATGGACGGATGATGCCGGACGTATCCGAACAAACCGTGGCTGGAGAGTTCAATTTAATTCAGCAATTGGCCCTTACAAAGGCGGACTTCGATTCCACCCAAGCGTTAATGAATCGGTACTTAAGTTTTTAGGATATGAGCAGACCTTTAAAAATAGCCTGACAGGTCTCCCAATGGGTGGCGGTAAGGGTGGCGCCAACTTTAATCCAAAAGGAAAAACAGATTTAGAAATCATGCGTTTTTGCCAATCCTTTATGACAGAACTCTATCGTCACGTAGGAGCTGATACAGACGTTCCTGCTGGAGATATTGGTGTCGGCGGTCGGGAAATTGGCTATATGTTCGGACAATATAAGCGTATTTGTAATGAATTTGTCGGTGTACTGACAGGTAAAGGACTAGAGTACGGCGGTTCAAAAATGCGTACTGAGGCGACTGGATACGGCGCGATATTTTTCCTTAGAAATATGTTCGCCCAGCACAATGACACGATTGAAGGCAAGACAGTGCTTATTTCTGGTTCAGGCAATGTGGCGACGCACGCAGCGGAGAAATGCCTTCACTTAGGCGCGAAACCATTGACCATGTCAGACTCCGGAGGCTTTATTCATTGCAAAGATGGTTTCACCCAAGAACAAATTGATTGGATCAAAGAGCTAAAGAATGTTCGTCGTGGTCGTATTTCGGAAGCTGCTGATGAGTTCGGAAACATATCGTTTCACGAGGGTCGACCTTGGGGTGTACCGGGTGACTGTGCGGTTCCGTCTGCAACGCAAAACGAAGTGAGCGCAGAGGATTCCGTAATCATGATCAAAAATGGCATGAAGGCCGTTGCAGAAGCAGCGAACATGCCGTGCGATCAAGAAGCTGTCGAGGCGTTT
>ERZ1047472.1042-NODE-1042-length-22405-cov-5.467875_pt1 | contig 22405 bp, 21 predicted proteins | sample MGYA00383095_ERZ1047472 | MGnify/ENA primary metagenome ERZ1047472 (study PRJEB29581, sample SAMEA5548365) | metagenome | biome: marine; feature: coastal; material: water | depth 1 m | study: Short-term variability in the microbial, nano- and picoplankton... | reverse complement strand
CCCGAATCAGATGACAGGTCAAATGGGCTTCAGAGGTTCGATCTGCGCAAAGGATGACCCAATCGCTGTCTAGCTTTTGCCGAGATCTGTGGCGACAAATTTGGCAGGGACGCCAATGAACGATCTGGTTATACTTCGCGTCCTCAGACCCGGGCTTAGCAGGCCATGGGTAAACACGTTAGAACACGGTCGGTAAAAACCATGCAGCTTTACGCCCTTGCTACCAGCTCCTGTCCTGCCCGACTTTTCCAATAGATCGAGCTTGGATGTTATGACAGCGAATACCGGCAGCCCTGCTGTTTCTCAAGCCGATACGTCTGCAGACAACCCCCTAGCTGATATTTACCGATTGGTCGCAAATGACTTTCAGCAAGTCAACGAGCTTATTCCCCGCCGTCTTACCTCGGATGTGGCGATGGTGGAGGAAATCGGTCGTTACATAGTCGAAAGTGGCGGTAAACGGCTACGACCGATGTTGGTGCTTCTGAGCGCCCAAGCTCTAGGTTATCGGGGCAATGGCCATGTAAATCTGGCCGCAATCATCGAATTTTTGCACACCGCTACCTTGCTCCACGACGACGTCGTCGACAGTTCTGCCCTGCGTCGCGGCCGTGCCACAGTTAACGATCGCTGGGGCAACGCGCCCAGCGTACTCGTGGGTGATTTCTTGTACTCTCGAGCCTTCCAGCTCATGGTCGAACTGGCAAGCTTGGACGTCATGGCCGTGTTGGCCCGGGCGACGAATACCATCGCCGAAGGCGAGGTCATGCAACTGGCGAATATTGGCAACTGCGCTATGACAGAGTCCGATTATCGAGAGGTCATTCGTTGCAAAACCGCGCTGTTATTCGAGGCCGCATCTCATACCGGCGCCCTTTTAGCTGCAGAGCAGGCTCCAAGGGCCGCGGCAAGAAGCCTCATCGATAACGAGCCCAGCCCAGAACAGGTCATCGCTTTAAAACGATATGGCTTGCACTTTGGTATGGCCTACCAGCTCATCGATGACTGGTTGGATTACGCCGGCAGCACCGAACTGATGGGCAAAAATGTCGGCGACGACTTGGCCGAAGGCAAGCTCACCCTACCCTTAATTCAGGCGCTGAAAACAGGCACCCCAGAAGACCAAGAAACGATTCGTGCAGCCATCGATGCCCGCTCCTGCCACAACATCGAGAGCATTAGGCGTATTGTTCATGACAGCGGCTCGTTGGAGTACACACGCTTGGCAGCGGTCGTCGAGGTTGAAACAGCGTTAGCCCAGCTCCAGAGCCTACCGGACAGTCCATATCGCGACGCCCTCCGTTCGTTAGCAGAGTATTCTTTGGCGCGTCTTGCCTAAGCTGGGCAGATTGACCGGGAAGGCTGGTCGCTAGCAAAGCCTTGGAACAAAATGCATCACTGGTGCGCATCGTGTCACTTTCACCCACCGTAGCAACAACATGACTCCAACAGCTGAAGATCTTTGGTTTGTCCCCCTAGGGGGCAGCGGCGAGATTGGTATGAACCTGAACTTATTTGGTCACGACGGCCGCTGGCTGATGGTGGACTGCGGAGTCACCTTCGAAGAAACGCTGGATGGCAACGAAGTTCAGATGGCAGACCCCCAATTTATTCTGGACCGAGTTGAGTCCTTGGTGGGGATTGTGGCCACCCATGCCCACATGGACCACATCGGCGCCCTGCCGTATCTAGCAGACCAATTTCAATGTCCCATCTACACGACACCCTTCACCGCCCAAGTGCTCAAACCAAAACTGAGGGAGGCGGGCTCTTCGGCCAAGATAAAGATTGTCCAACCCAGGGGACAGCTAGCGCTGGGACCATTCAATCTGCAGTGGCTGCCGATTACTCATTCCACTCCGGAAACCAATGGCTTGCTTATCGAGACCGCCGCAGGAACCGTAGTACACACGGCGGACTGGAAGATCGACTCCGGACCAGTGGTGGGTGAAGCATTCGACCAGTCACTTTGGCAAGGACTCGGTCAACGGGCTCCGGATGCGGTGATTTGCGATTCCACCAACGCGCAAAATGTTGGGCATTCAATTTCTGAGGCGGATCTTTACGACGGTTTGCTGGAACTGGTGAAAGGTACCACCGGACGTGTTGCTATAGGCTGCTTTGCGAGCAATATTGCCCGACTGCAAACCCTGGGCCATGTGGCGGCAGCCAGTGGCCGATACCTATGCCTGCTGGGACGATCACTGATTTCCATGACTGCGGCGGCCAAGGCCTGCGGCTACCTCGACGAGGACTTTGATCCCATACCCCCCAGCGACCTCGGATATCTACCCCCCAATGAGGTCCTAATTTTAGCCACCGGCAGCCAGGGCGAACCCGGCGCAGCCCTGACACGACTAGCCGCAAACCGACACCCGACCCTAGAACTGACCCGGGGTGACCGCGTCATTTACAGCGCCAAGGCCATTCCCGGTAACGAACCGAAAATCGCGGCCATGGGTGAGCGCTTCAATACTGCCGGTGTTGAGGTCATACACGCCGATCAGAGCAATCTGCCCTTGCACGCCTCGGGACACCCAAACGCTGAAGAGCTGTCACATATGTATAAATGGTTGGCACCCAAAATTGCCATTCCAGTGCACGGCGAAGCGGCTCATATGCGGGCCAATGCCGCCCTGGCGAAACAGTCCGGAGTGACTCAGCAGCTTGTCGGGGAAAATGGCGATTTGTTCCGTATAGCGCCTATGCCAAGTCTGATGCGGGGTGCAGTGGAAACCGGGCGGCTTTATGTCGATCGGGGGAAGCTGAAACGCGTGTGACGAGGTGGCCAGACTATTGGGCTTTTTGGCCTTGGTTTGAGTTCTCTTCTGGGCAAGCAAAAATGGCTCGATCGTTCTCACCAACGTCCTGACCCTCGCTCTTCATAAAGCAGCTGTAGACCGACAGCACCGGAATCATAGCGAAGGCCGAAATCAGCATGCCGACGGCCTCTAACATCATACCGCTGCGATACCACTGCTCGTGGAAGTGGTCGACGATGCGAAAAAACGCTGCGAAGTAAAAAAACATGGCGATGACGGTGGCCACGGCCAGCACTCTGGCCCAGGCAAAGCCGATGTTTGCACGAAGACTGGACAGTGCTAGCACCGCACCACCCAAGTAGATCAAGGTGAGAATCGGTGTCTTCGGAATGAAGATGTGCAGCACTGCTAACGCTAGCAGCGCGAACCCTGTGATGGCGTTGATGACTCTCACCGTGACTCCAAACCTCCTACGTTAAGGACGGACGCCCAAAACTAGGTATTCAGGGCGGTGAGAGAAAATGAAACACGGGGCCTTGGGTGTCAATAGCTTTGTTACAAAAAGTGACGTTGTGTTACCGAGACACCGTTGATCTTAAAATCATAAATCTCGCATAACACACTATTTTTGCTGACTTTTTAGGATGCGTCACCGGCGACTAAGTCTTCTGCAAATCCCAATTCGGCACGCCCTTATCTAGTTGCACACCGAAGCTGTTTAGGGCCATGGACACCAAATTGTATTGCCCAACGGTAAAAACCAGATCCATCATCTGATGCTGGTTCAGGTGCTCGGTCAGCCCCTGCCAAGTGGCATCGGTGATGTGTGCATCAGCGTGTAACTCATCCGTGGCCAACAGTAACAATCGATACAAGGGCGACAATCCGGGGGTTTCGGGACCGGTCTTGCTGGCGAGAATTTCGTCATCGGTCATACCCGCATTTCGAGCAATGACCACATGCTGCCCCCACTCATAGCCGGATTGACACAAATAACCAATGCGTAAAATCACCAGCTCCCGTTCTTTTATCGGCAGCGTGGACTTGCCCAAGATATGGTTGGCAAAGACCATCCAACGGCGTGCCAGGGCGGAATGATTGGCCAAGGTGCGAAATATATTCAGCACCCGCCCACCTTTGGCGATAGGCTCTAGCAGGGCTTTGGCGTCCGCATCCATTTGATCGTCGGTCAAAGGTTGAATCCGAGGGGTTGTCATACGCATGATAGGCCTCCTTAAAACCCTCACTATAGCCCAAGTTGCCATCAGTCACGCACCAACTGCGCCTGCAGCCGCGACAACACATTGCCCTGGGAGAACGGGTCGTTGAAACACTTGTTGATCGTTTTTCACTCTAAGACCGGCAATACCCGCCAATTGGCAGACGCGGTGATTGATGGCGCCTCGTCTGGCGACGTGGGGGGTGTTGAGGTGAGGGTTCTGCGGGCCGCCGATGCCGGTCCGGAAGATCTGTTGTGGGCAGATGGTCTGTTGCTGGGTACTCCGGAGAACTTCGGCTATCTGTCCGGCGCCCTGAAAGATTTTTTGGATCGAACCTTTTACGAAGTAGAGGGCAAGCTCACGCCTCTGCCCTACGCCATGTTCGTTAGCGCCGGCAATGACGGCACAGGGGCAGTTCGGGCCATGGAACGTATTGCTAATGGCTACCCCTTTCTCGCGGTTCAGGCCCCTCTAATCGCTCGGGGCACCCCAACGCCTGAGGATTTAGATTCTTGCCGAGAGTTGGGGCAGGCCATGGCCATGGGTCTGGAAATGGGCATTTTTTAAACCAGCGGCTCCGGAGATTCCCTTCCAGCCAACTGGGTTCCAACTTTTTTCACCCTTTCTTGCTACCGAACCGCGTATTCTGGATGCTCGCTTATGACCTGAGACGTTGAGTGCCAACCCCTACAGCAAAAATCTGCCACAGCATCACGGAAATTGATCCTGCCCAATGGGATCGTTGCGCGGCAGGGGCCGGTGCTTACAACCCCTTTACCAGCCACGCTTTCTTGTTGGCTCTAGAGGAAAGCGGCAGCGTAGGGCGAGAGGCAGGATGGCAACCCTTTCATGTGGCTGTGGAGAATGGTGATGAGCTGATCGGGGTCGTACCCCTGTATCTAAAAAACAACAGTCAGGGCGAATACGTCTTTGACTACGCTTGGGCCGACGCCTGGCATCGTGCGGGACACGACTATTACCCGAAACTGCAAAGCAGCATTCCCTTCACACCCGCCACCAGCCCCAAGCTTCTGTGTGCCGACAATACCGAGGAAAATCAACAGCTTCTTTTAGACGCCTGCCTACAGGTCGCCGAACAAGCCAAGGTCAGTTCACTGCACATGACGTTTCTGCCCGAAGACCAGTGGCAACACGCAGCAGAAGCAGGGCTACTGCAGCGAATGGACCAGCAATTTCATTGGCACAACGCTGGCTACCAGAATTTCGATGACTTCTTGGCCCAACTTGCCTCAAAGAAACGCAAAAATTTAAAGCGCGAGCGTCGGGCGGCCCTCGAAAACGACATCACCATACACTGGCTCACCGGGGACGACTTAGACGAAGCCCACTGGGATGCCTTCTATCAGTTCTATGTGGATACCGGGTCACGCAAATGGGGCACTCCCTATCTCACCCGAGATTTTTTCAGCCGAGCAAGCGCGGCTATGGCCGATGACATCTTGCTCATTATGGCCCAGCGCGACGGACGCTATATTGCGGGGGCATTAAATTTTATTGGCGGCGATACGCTATTTGGTCGAAATTGGGGCTGTATCGAAGATCACCGGTTCCTGCATTTTGAGGTGTGTTACTACCAGGCCATCGATTTCGCGATCTCCCGAGGTTTGAAGCGGGTGGAAGCCGGCGCCCAAGGGGGGCACAAAGTCGTACGGGGGTATTTACCTGAGGCCACCTACAGCGCTCACTGGATCGCAGATCCCAGTTTTCGTGACGCGGTCGCACGCTTTTTGGAAGAAGAGCGTCGCTATGTGACGGAAGACATAGAACACGTTGAGCAACGCAGCCCGTTTAATGCAACCGTTGATCTTGCCAACATTCGCGGGGCGTGAAAAAGCCAAATCCTCAACAGAAAAAACACAGCCGGTGTTTTATCATTTGGCCTGCCTTTTCGATCCTTAGGAAGCTTCCATAACACCATGATTGTTGCGATTAAATCCATCCTCCAGCATGCAACCCCCATCGACAGCCAAGTCACCGTCCAAGGCTGGTTGCGCTCGCGCCGGTCTTCTAAGGGCGGGTTCTCCTTTCTGCACATACATGACGGCTCCTGCTTTGGCACAGTTCAAGCCATCGCCGACCAAGCCTTACCTAACTACGACGCCATCGTCGACAGCGGTACCGGCTGCTCAGTAACGGTCACCGGCAAGTTGGTCGCCTCTCAAGGCAAGGGCCAGGATCGCGAGATTCAGGCTGATGAGGTGATTATCCACGGCCTGGTAGATGACCCAGAGTCCTATCCGATCAGCAAAAAACAGCACTCCTTCGAATACCTGCGCGGGGTGGCTCACCTCCGACCTCGAACAAATACCTTCGGGGCCATGACCCGAGTGCGTCATGCCTTGAGCGCCCAAGTACACGAGTTCTTTGACCGCAACGGCTTTTTTTGGGTAAACACCCCGATCATCACCGCCAGCGACTGCGAGGGGGCTGGCGACATGTTCCGCGTGTCGACCTTGGATATGATTCATCGTGACCAAGACGGTGGGCCAAGCCAAGCCGACCCCTTCAAACAAGATTTTTTCGGCAGCGAGGCCTTTCTTACCGTTAGCGGCCAGCTGAATCTGGAGAGCTTTGCCTGCTCCATGGGCAAGGTCTACACCTTTGGGCCGACCTTCCGTGCCGAGAACTCCAATACCAGCAGGCACCTAGCGGAATTCTGGATGATCGAACCTGAGGTTGCCTTCGCGGATTTAGCAGCCAATGCGGACTTGGCCGAGCGCTTTTTGTCCGAAGTCATTCAAGGCGTCTTGGAGCGCTGTCCAGATGATATGGCGTTTTTTGAAGAACGGGGCGATGAGGGTCTGATTGAACGCCTGACCAAGGTCTGCCAACAAACATTTACACGCATGACCTACAGCGAGGCGGTAAACCTGTTGCTGGAGACAAAACACACGTTCGAATTCCCGGTGACATGGGGGGCCGACCTACAGTCTGAGCACGAGCGCTTTATCACCGAACAAATCATTAAGGCACCCGTGGTGGTCACCGATTACCCCAAGGACATCAAGGCGTTTTATATGCGCCTGAATGAAGACGAAAAGACCGTGGCAGCGATGGATGTTTTAGTACCCGGGGTCGGTGAGATCATCGGTGGCAGCCAGCGCGAGGAACGCCTGAGCGTACTGGACGCGCGCATGGACCCACGCCTTGCCGACGAGCTGTGGTGGTACCGAGACCTGCGGCGCTATGGCTCTGTGCCCCACGCTGGTTTTGGCCTAGGCCTTGAGCGCCTGCTGCTCTACATCACCGGCATGGATAACATTCGCGACGCCATTCCTTTTCCCCGGGTCCCCGGCAACGCCAGCTTTTAGCCTGTGAAGCCAACCACCGACGAGCCTACCCTGCCCCCTACCGCACTGCTGGCGTCTCTGTGGCAGTTGCGGCGTTTTATTGGCCCCCACCGCCGAGGCTTATACATCGGTATCACCGCCTTTGGGATAGCCCGTATTTTCGAGGCCATGGTGCCCGTGCTAACCGCGGTTTCGATTAATCGCATGGTGGACGGTGATTTTGATGTGACCTATCCGGTACTGGGCATTATCGGCGCCGTGCTGATTCGTTACTGCGTGGTCAGCTTCGCCCGCTTCAGCGTTCGCCGGGTTGCGCTGAAAGTCTCCTATGACCTGCGACAAGCGTTCTTTAACAAGTTGCAGCAGCAAGGTTCGGAGTTTTTCTCCCAGTTCAGCATTGGCGACATGATGACCCGGGCAGTTGCGGACATATCGCTGATTCAGCGGCTGATTTCCATGGGCACCATTTTGCTGATCATCATGGTCTATGCCACGGTAGTCGGCTTTGGCTTCATGCTGTACTACTCACCTTGGCTGACCCTGTTGCTGCTGCCACCCATGCCACTGGTGTTTTTCTACGCCCAATATTCGGCCAAGGCCATGGGCGAAGCGTCTGCCCAAGTACAGGACCGGCTATCGGATCTGGGCACCCACACCCAAGAAAATCTGTCAGGCATCCGCACAATTCAGGCCATGGTGCAGGAAGAGAACGAGATAGCACGCTTTGCATCCACCAACCAAGCCTATGCCGATGTTTTCTACGAACAGGGGCGGATCAATTCCGCCATGAGTTCTTGGATGCCCAGTTTGGCGGCGATTTGTTCCCTGACCATTTTGGGCTACGGCGGCAGCCAAGTGCTCGACGGCACTTTAGCCGTGGGCGACTTCGTCGCTTTCTTCATGTTTGTGAACATGGTGGTCCAGCCTTTTCGGGTGGCCGGCTTTATTGTCAACCTATTCCAGCGCGCCGGTGTCGCCAGCCGCCGCCTGTTTGAAGTCTTCGACCGCCCAGCAGAAATTACTGATGAGCCCGGGGATGAGGCTCCGGTGGAGCTTGCGGGCAGTATCGACATCCGAGAATTAAGCTACCGCTACCCCGGTGCTACGACCAAGGCCATCGACAATCTGTCGTTGGGTGTGGCGCCAGGGGAGACCATCGCCATCATGGGGCGGGTTGGCAGCGGCAAGACCACACTACTGAAACAAATGGTTAGACTGATAGACCCACCGAAGAACAGCGTGTTCATCGACGGACACCCTGTGGCCGACTACCCGCTTACCCAGCTCCGCACTCAGGTCGCCTTGGTGCCACAAGACCCGTTTCTATTCGCCGAACCCCTGAAAAGCAATATCACTTACGATGATCCCGCCCGATCATTGGAAAAAATCTGGGAAGCCGCCACCTCTGCGGATTTAAAGGACACCATTAGCGATTTTCCTGACCAGTTAGACACCTTGATCGGCGAGCGTGGGGTCACTCTGTCCGGCGGCCAAAAACAACGGGCAACTCTGGCTCGAGGCCTGATTCGTCACGCACCGATTTTGATCTTGGACGACTGTTTTTCCGCCGTGGACACGGAAACCGAAGAACACATTCTCGGCGAGTTGAAACGCCTTCGGCAGCAGCAGACCACGGTCCTTGTTTCACATCGGGTAAGTACCGCCCGCCACGCGGATCGCATCTACGTCATGGACGCCGGCCGCATTATCGAAAGCGGTCGCCACGAAGACCTGCTAGCCAATCAAGGCTATTACGCCGAGTTGGAGCGAGTTCAGCGTGAAGGCGGCGAAGAGGACGATTTGGAAAGACTGCGGGTGAACTCATGAACACCACCCAAAAGAAGAATCCTCGGGACTACGCCATGTTCGACGCCGACATCAGCGGCGCCGTATTAAACCTGAAGCTGCTGCGGCGTCTGTTGAAGTGGTTGGTGCCTTACAAGGCATCCTTGGCACTGAGTACGGTTCTCGTCCTCATCGCGTCAACCCTTCAGGTTATGCTGCCCATCATTATTTCCCTCGTGGCCATTGACCACATCATTCGAGGTGAAAGCAGCAGCGACAGCCCGGACTTTGGCCTCATCGACTTCAATAGCAATATCGCCGACACCCTAGGCATACCAGAACTTGTGGCTGCGTGTTTACTCTACGGTGCCATTCAACTGGCTTGGGCATTCTGCGGTCACGCCCACCGCATGACGTTGATTGGCCCGGTGATTAACGGTCTCCGGGATCTGCGTTTGGATCTGTTTCGACACTTAGAGACGAGGCCATCGTCGTTTTATGACCGAGTCGCCGTAGGCCGGATCATGACTCGGGTCACTAACGACGTTGAAGCTCTTTACGAACTGCTGCGGGGATTGGGCACCTTAGTTGGCGAGTTCGTCCCCTTCTTCGTGGCCTTAGCCGTCATGCTGGCCATCGATGTGCAGCTGACACTGGCACTGCTGCTGGCACTGCCGATACTCGCCATGGTCACCTACTTGTTTCGCCGAAAAACCCGGTTCCTGTTTCGGCAGACCCGCCAAACCTTGTCTAATCTGAATCAAAGTTTGCAGGAAAACCTCGCTGGTCTGCAGGTAGTCCAGCTGTCGGATCGCCAGCAGCACAACTTGGACCGCTATACCCAAATCAACGAAAAGAACCGCCTGTTTGAACACCGGTTGGCCCGAGTTGAGACCCTGTACGGTGCCTTCAACGAAAGCTTGGCCCAGATCGCTATCGGTCTGATTTTGTATTACGGCGCCAGTCAGCTCATGAACATCACCATGACCGTAGGGGAAGTGGTGCTCTTCACTCAGTTTGTCACCATGTTGTTCCACCCTATCGTGGTGCTGGGCGAGCAGACGAACATTTTGTTTCGAGCCATGGCCAGCGGTGAGCGTATTTTTCAGGCCCTGGATTGGGACGAGATTATTCATGAGCCAAGTCAGCCAGTAGCATTGCCCTCGCGCCTAAGGGGTGAGGTCGAGTTCCGCAACGTGAGTTTCGCCTACGATGCCACCATGCCCGTTCTCGACGACGTATCCTTTACCATCGCTCCGGGAGAAAAGTTGGCCATTGTGGGTCCGACGGGATCCGGCAAAAGCACCTTAATCCGCCTGCTTGGCCGGTTCTACGACTTCGACGACGAGCAGATTTTCTTGGACGGCCTAGACCTCAATCGCATCCATTCGGCGGACCTGCGTCGACGGGTCGGCGTTGTGCTGCAAGATTTCCATATCTTCTCTGGCAGCATTTACGACAACATTGCGCTGGGGAATCCAAAGGTTACCCTGGAGCGGGCCATTGAAGCGGCGACCATCGTGAATGCCCATGACTTCATCAGCCAACTACCCGAGGGCTACCACACCCCCCTAACCGAACGGGGTCAGAACCTGAGTCAGGGTCAACGCCAGCTATTGGCCTTTGCCAGGGTACTAGCCGCAGACCCAGAGATTTTGGTGCTGGATGAGGCTACGGCCAACATCGATACCGAAACGGAATTGTTGATCCAAGAGGCCGTTGAGCGGCTGACAAAGGGCCGCACCTCCATCATCATTGCTCACCGATTACAGACTATTCAGGAAGCTGACCGCGTACTGGTTTTGGAGCAAGGTCGAGTGGCGGAAATCGGCAGCCATGAGGAGCTGCTGGCAGCCAATGGGCTGTATGCAACGTTGCACAGTTTACAATTTCAAAGCGACGCAGATTCACTCCCTGAGACTTCGTCGGCCTCATAACAAATTTCATCGGCAATACGGATAACGCGTGTCGGATAAAAATCAAATTAAAAGCGGCGAAAAGTATGAAACGCCCCAGGGGTTCAAAGCCATCAAGAATGGCATCAAACCCGGCGCCAACGCGCATACGGACGTTCAACGTAAACCGCCTTGGCTCAGAGTGTCCGTTGGTGGCGGGGAACGCTATCGAGCCGTCAAAGACACAGTCAGCAAACACCGTTTAGCCACGGTCTGTGAGGAATCTCACTGCCCAAACATAGGCGAGTGCTGGAACCACGGCACAGCCACCATCATGTTGATGGGCGCAACCTGTACCCGGGCCTGCCGCTTCTGCGCAGTAGATACCGGCAACCCCAAGGGTTGGCTGGACTCTCAGGAACCGGCAAACGCTGCCCAGTCGGTAAAACTCATGGGACTGACCTATGTGGTCCTAACCTCTGTGGATCGGGATGACTTGGACGATGGCGGTGCGGGCCACTACGCAGCCTGTGTCAGCGCTATCCGTGCACTGAACCCCACGACCGCAGTAGAGGCCCTCACACCGGACTTTAATGGCGACGAGGCAGCTGTGGCTCGGGTGGTTAATTCCGGCTTACAGGTATTTGCCCAAAATGTGGAGACCGTAGAGCGGTTAACCCATGTGGTGCGGGATCCGCGGGCCGGCTATCAACAAACCCTAGATGTCCTCGCTTACGCTAAGTCTGTGCGGTCAGACGTACTAACTAAGTCCAGCCTGATGCTGGGCATTGGCGAGACCAACGAAGAGGTCCGTCAAACCATGTGGGATCTTAAGTCTCACAACGTAGATATCGTGACCTTGGGCCAGTACATGCGACCCACCAAGAACCATCTACCTGTAGACCGGTGGGTTACCCCGGAAACCTTCGAGGCCCTGCGCGAATTCGGCCTAAGTCTCGGCTTCACCGAAGTGGCCTCGGGGCCATTAGTACGCTCAAGTTATCGAGCCGACCGGGTGCTGGAAGGCAACAACCTTGGAATTCACCTCGCCACAGAGGCAACCGACACCGGAAAAATTCCGGTCAAACAGCTGTAACGGCTGATCTGCAGCAGACCCTGCGATTTATCATCAAGACAACAATCACCAAACCAAGCGAGCAACATGCAAGACCTAAGCCCTGAAGACTTTACCGGCACCGGCTTCCTTCCCGCGGATTCCGACGTTGTCGCCGCTACCCTGCATCTCACCACCAAGGCGGCCTTGGCCCAGCGACTCGACGCCCTAAGCGCTACAGACCAGCAGTGGGCCAATCGTCAGTCCTTTACCGGCGAAACCGGGCAGGTGGCTTGGCTTGAAAACGGCGACGCCTTAGTTGGATGCAACGAAAAATGGGATTTAAGCACCTTGGGTGCCCTACCCTTTAGCCTACCCGAAGGAGTCTACCGGCTGGCAGAAGATGCCCCACTGTTGGCCCTACTCGGCTGGGGAATGGGTAGCTATCAGTTCTGCCGCTACAAGGCCAGTGACCGCGACCCAGCCCAACTGATGCTGCCAAACTCTGCCAATGCCCATGAACTGGTGCACACAGTCACAGCCACCAACCTGACCCGGGATCTGATCAATACCCCGGCTCAAGACATGGCTCCATCGCATCTACAGGCCGAGGTAGAGGGACTGGCCGAAACCTTTGCCGCCCAGATGACCACAACCGTTGGTGATGCCCTGCTGGACATGGAATGCGGAGCTATTCACGCCGTTGGCCGAGCTGCCGATGATCCGCCGCGACTAATGGATCTTACCTGGGGCAATCCCGAACACCCGAAGGTCACCATTGTCGGCAAAGGCGTGACCTTCGACAGTGGCGGCCTCAACATGAAACCCTCCGGCGGCATGCGCTGGATGAAAAAAGACATGGGCGGCGCCGCTATCGCCCTAGGGCTTGCGTACTTGGTTATGGCTCAAGGTCTGCCAGTCAGGCTTCGAGTGCTGATCCCTGCCGCAGAAAACGCCGTATCCGGCAACGCGTTCCGGCCCGGGGATATTCTTAACACCCACAAGGGCCTCACTGTTGAAATTGACAACACCGATGCGGAAGGACGGCTGCTGCTATGCGATGCCTTGTCCATGGCGAGCAGCGAAAAACCAGAGCTTATCGTGGATTACGCCACCTTAACTGGCGCAGCCCGTGGCGCCGTAGGCGCCGAGATTGCTGCTATGTTCTGTACCGACGATGATCTAGCGTCAGAACTCACCCAACTAGGCAGGAGCGAAGACGACACGGTTTGGCCCATGCCCCTGCACACGGGCTACGATTACATGCTTAAGAGCAATGTGGCGGATTTAGTAAATTCTGCGGCCTCACCCTACGCTGGCGCCGTAACCGCAGCGCTGTTTTTAAAGCGATTCGTAGACGATGTGCCGTGGGTGCACTTCGACGTGATGGCCTTCAACATTCGTAAACGGCCCGCTCGCCCAGAAGGCGGAGAGGCTATGGCCTTACGCAGTGTTTACAGGCACCTAAGCCAGCGTTTTGGAGGCGCCAGTGAGTGACATCAAGGCGCTAGAAAGCGCCAAGGTAGGCACAGCCATGGCCCTCGAGCAATTTCTGGATCAGGTAAAGTTTAACGAACAAGGGTTGGTGCCAGCTGTTGCCCAAGACAAGGCCAGCGGCGTTGTGCTGATGCTGGCGTGGATGAACCGGGAATCCATTGAGCAGACCTTAACCACGGGACAAGTCGTCTATTTCTCCCGCAGTCGCCAGTCCTTGTGGCGCAAGGGAGAAACCTCCGGCAACACCCAAGCCCTAGAATCCATGCGCTTTGATTGCGATGCCGACGCCATTTTAGTCTCCGTGGAGCAAATCGGTCCGGCCTGCCATACCGAGCGGACCCACTGTTTTTACCTGCAGGTACAGGGAGATCAAGTCATCGTCGATAGCGCCCCTGATACCTCCGACTCCTAGGCGGAAAACCCATTCTGAAAGGAGTAGACTCCTCGCCGTTTTGGGACACACCCGTGCCCTGCTATCGCTTTCTATCATTGGGATTCTGACCACGCCATGAGCCATGCCGATATTGTCTTTCACAACACGCTGAGCGGAACCAAGCAAGTTTTCGTTCCAAACGATCCTGACCATGTGACGATCTACGTGTGCGGACCCACGGTTTATAACTTGATTCATATCGGCAACGCTCGACCCGCCGTGGTCTTTGACGTGCTCACCCGACTGCTGCGTCTGCGCTACCCCCGGGTAAGCTACGTAAGTAACATCACCGACGTTGACGACAAAATTAACGCTGCCGCGGCGGAGAACGGTGAAGACATCACCACCCTAGCTGAGCGGTTTACCTTGGCCTATCAAGAAGACGTTGCTGCCCTAGGTGTGCTGCCCCCGGATGTGATGCCAAGGGCCACCCATCACATTACCGAGATCATCGCCATGATCGAGACCCTGATCGAGCAGGGCCATGCCTATGCCAGCGCGGGCCACGCACTGTTTCATGTACCCTCAGATCCAGAGTACGGCTCCTTAGCCAAGCGCTCCCTAGAAGACATGATTGATGGTGCTCGAGTGGAAGTGGCCGACTACAAAAAAGACCCTAAAGACTTTGTACTTTGGAAGCCCTCGAGAGACGACCAGCCCGGTTGGGAGAGCCCCTGGGGACGCGGTCGGCCCGGCTGGCATATCGAATGCTCGGCCATGGTGAAAAAACACTTAGGCGACACCATCGACATTCATGGTGGCGGGTCAGACTTGACCTTCCCCCATCACGAGAACGAGGCGGCCCAAAGCCGGTGCGCAAATCACGGTAAGGGTTACGTTAAGTACTGGTTGCATAACGGCATGTTAAATCTGGGCACCGAAAAGATGTCCAAGTCGTTGGGCAATGTGCTGACCATTCGCAAGCTGTTGGACACATACAGCAGCGAGGTGCTGCGTTATGCCCTGCTGTCGGGACAATATCGTTCGTCACTGACCTGGTCTGACGACCTGCTGGCTCAGGCCCGAGCCAGTTTAGACAGCCTGTACCAAAGTCTGCGAGATACGGCCGCGCATTCAGCGCTGACCAGCAACGACATGCAAGCCCTCGCCTTGGAAGATTACCCTACAGACGTGGTTGCAGCCCTGAGCGATGACCTGAACACCCCAAAGGCCTTGGCTGCCATGCATGACCTAGCAGCCCAGTTGCGCCGCGCCGAAAACAACACCGCGCGAGACCACGCGGCCCGCCGCCTGTTGGCCGGCGGCTGGTTGCTGGGTTTGCTGTATCAGCCCGCCGAGGACTACTTTACTCAAGGGCAGCCCGGCGACGATGCGTCGTTGGCTGCGGCAGACATAGAATCCATGATTGAACAGCGTAAGGCCGCCAGAGCCAATGGCGACTACGCTGGCGCTGATCGCATTCGAGATGAACTGCTCAACGCGGGCATCGAACTAGAAGACTCTCGGGAAGGCACCCGCTGGCGCAAGATCTAGGCCCAGGGCTGAGACCGTGTACCCCGTTGCCATCATTGGAGACACCCTCGCCGCCCGGCTTGCAGCGTTAGCCTGTCACGCCAGCGGCTTCGATGACGTCAAGCGTTACCAGAGTGATGAGGATCTGCCTCAACCACCCGAAGTCTATAGCCTTGGTGCCAACGCCAGTCGTTTGCTGAACGCTCTGGCGCCTCAGACCATTGAGAACATCGCTTTTTGCCCGGATCGGTTTCAAATCCGGTTCGCTAAAAGCGCCTATCTGCTCGCGGAGCTTCCCCTTGGAGACTTTTACCGCCAGCGCTACGGCGGCCCAATGATGAACATCGCCGGACCCGCCCTACATCAGTGTCTAGATTCAAGGCTGAGCTCCCCACTTGCAGCACCCATGGCCTTGGCCGAATCAGAGCGCAGACATGCACTGACTATTTTGAGTTCCCGAACACCCGTTGGCCAATCCGGCGACGGCGATTTCCATGTATTTCACGCAAGCCTAGCCGATCACCCGCTGCGCCGCGCCAATGTACTGTGGCGAGGCAAAGGGCAGTACATTGAGCAAGTAGCGGATACAGACAGAGTCCACTTCCGGTTCGTGACCAGACGCGGCACCGACTTTGCATTCGCCGATTGGCACGAGAGTTTGCACCCGGCTCTGGAGACAAAAATTCAGTCACACGACATCTTTGTTGGCGCGCTGACCCACAGCGAAACCCTGTTTGGTGGTTCCGTCGCCTTCCTCAGCGACGCAGTCGCACCACCAATAACCTGCAAGATCGATGGCGCCAATACCGGGCTAGAAGATGCATGGGTGTTGTCGCGGATGATGGAAAACTACGAAGAGGATATCGCCGACGGCCTAGCCGCCTACGAGCGGTTTCGCCGACCTCGACACCGTAAGGTCATGGCAGGTCTGCGCACCCACCTAGCCACCCTCACCCAGACCTCTTCGATGAAAAGGTTTGGCCAGCATGTGGGTACGGCACTACAAAATCGGCTGCTGCCAGAGATTGCCCTGCAACGCCAGGACTGGTTGTATCAGCACGATGTAATCAAAGGGTTTCGCTAACCGACAGTCGAACGCCGCACCCCGTGACCGAAATCCCTCCGGTGGCCACCCTCAAAGACAGCTCTCTCCTTGCGATCTCGCCCGGTCAATGAGAAGACAGGCGACTATTAGAACCAAAGCTTTTACTGAGAAAGGCCATTTGATCGCCGAGTATTCGGCCGGAATTAATCAGAGCCAAATACTCAGAGTAGTTAGGCACATAGGGCAAGGCCAAAAGTTCTAGGCTGGTGTCTTCCAGCAGGCGACTGCCTTTGAAGTGGTTGCAGCGACGACAGCTAGCGACCACGTTGTCCCATTGATTGCCGCCACCTCGAGAGACCGGTACCACATGATCCCGAGTCAAATTCGAGTCCCCCAGCTGCTTGCCGCAGTACAAACACATATTGCCGTCGCGCTTAAACAGCGCAAGATTGGTTAGGGGCGGGGTTTGGGAGGGCCGCGCCACCACCCGGCCATCACAGGCAATGATGCTGTGAATGTCTTGACTGCTGGCCTCTCCCGTATGTTTGGAATGACCACCCCGAATGGTGATTAAGGGATCTCCTACAGTCCAAACTACCAAGTCTCGTGCATAGAGGCAGACTGCATCTTGCCAAGCCACCCATTCCACGGGTTGACCGGCGATATTCAAACGTAAAATACGAGGCACACGTTCAAAATCTGACAGCGTTGATAGCATGGTGGCTTCCTTGTAGCGACATATACGTATCGATTGCTCGACACCTAGGTTGTCGTATCCGGTAAACCACCGAGGGTTTACTGGCTACTCGGCTCCAAAAACTAGGGGAAAAATCCGGCAGTCGCAAGCCAAAGTCCAAACCAAAACCGATAATGAGACCGAGTCAGCGCCGTGGAGGCGCCTTGAGCATGTGAACCCGGTTAAAACGGCATCAAAGGGCTTTTACAAGACCATCCAAGCTGTGTCAGCCTGCAAAAAAAGCCCTTTGAAAATCGACAGCCTAGGTTAATCTAGCACTGAAGGGTTCCAACTCAGACACAACAATCACAGGTGGATCTCAATGTGAATTGCCGGTTTTTTCTCGGGATTTTGGTGGTGACAGCAGCCAGTTGCTCCAGCAACGCCCCCACACCAACCACTGACCTTGGCGAGCAAGCTCAGGGGGAGACCAGTTGGCACTGTGAGGAAAATGCTGGCACGTGGTCCTGCAAACGTCGAACAATCGGTGAAATTCAGCAGCGTCAAGCGGCCACCGACGCCAGAAAGTTCGATTGGTCACAGACAGAGTCCCCAGAGGAAAACCCCTCCAGATGGAGCGAAGGCTCGGCAACTCGGCCCGCGACAGCTCAAGATGCTTACGCAGAAACACGTCCAGAAGACTCAGCAGAGACAGGGCCACGACCAGATGCACAAATCGAAGCGAGACCAGTGACATCCTCCACCTTAAATAGCCAGGCACAGCCATCCCCAACCCCAGGTTTGGCCGAACTGGAGCCAACTGGATATCAGCGGCTCATGTATCGACCTGATAGGCCCATGTCACTGGAGGATCTGCCAAGCAGCTACTGGGCCGTACAGCTTATCGCCCTGAGCAGCGCACAAGAACTGCAGGGGTTTATCAGCACCCTGCAAATGGATGGTCTCACTGGGGCCATGATCAAAACCAATAACAAGATATTTTACGTGGCCCTGCTCGGGGTTTACGAAACTCGGGCCGCCGCCCAGTTGGCGGCCAAGGAACGGCCTGAGTCCCTATCTCGATACCAACCCTATGTCCGAAGCCTTGGTTCTTTGCAGGCCGCCATGGCCCGAGCCGAGCAGCTGCCCCGCTAAACGTTATGCAACCTCATGCAGCGGACAGTCGGCCCAGCTTAAGTGGGTTTGAGCCGTCTTACTCTGATCCTGCTGTTTCAGCCATGCGCTCTTGGGGTGAAATGGCCTGGTAAGAATCTCGCTGGCGCAAACGCTGAAGATAGTCGGCGACCTCGGGAAATGACGAGGTATCCATGCCATCGACTTCTAGCACCATGGCCACTGTCATCATCGGCACATCGGCCAAAGAGAAGTCACCACACAGGTAGTCCTGTCCGCTCAGGGTTTGCTGCAGAAATGGAAAAACCTCCTCCCTCAGGCCTTGCCGTCCGCGCTCCATGGCCTGAGCATCTCGCTGATCCTCTGGCGACCACCATGGCATCCAGATCATCGGCAAAAACTTGCTCAGAACACCCTCATCGCCGTAATTCTCCAACGCCCGGGCAACGGCCCGTTGCCCCGGTGTTGCAGGCAACAGCGGATTATTTGCCCGTTTTTCATTCAAGTACTCGTTGATCACGGTGGAGTCGTAGAGCACTACTCCGTCATCATCGATCCAAGGCACCTTGCCCAAGGGATGGTTGGCTAAGATCTCAGGCTGTTTCTTCCACACCGCGCCGGGACTGACGGTTTCCACATGATAGGGCAACCCTTTTTCCTCCAATACCACCTTGACCTTACTGCCGTTGGTGGACCTCAGAGTACCGTAGGGATACTCCCGTTCCATGGTGAACACCGTAATCATGCTATCTCTCCTCCAGAGCTTGGCGCCTTTGGCGCATATTAAATAGGTTTTCTAGGCTGAAAATAATCAGTGCCAGCCAGATAAAGCTGAACGTGAGCCAGCGTATATCTGCTAACGGCTCATGGTAAAAAAACACCGCCAGCATCAGTGCGCAGCTGGGCGCTAGATATTGCACAAAGCCCAATGCGGTTAGCGACAGACGCAAGGCCGCTGCGGCAAACAACACAAGGGGGACAACGCTTATCACGCCGCCTAAGGCCAATTGGGCAATTTCGACGCTAGGGCGCAGACCGTCGCTGCTCACTAGCCAAACAAAAAACAAACCGGCAATGGGCAGCATCAGCATGGTCTCGACCCAAAGACCAATGGCGGCTGGCACGCTGACCTGTTTACGTAGCAATCCATAAAAGCCAAAACTAAAGGCAAGGGTCAATCCCAGCCAAGGCACGCTGCCCAAGGTCCATAGCTCAATATTCACTCCCAAGAAAGCCACGCCGATGGCCAACCATTGGAGGGGCCTCATGCGCTCACCTAAAAACAGCCGGCCAAGCATGACGTTGATTAAAGGATTGATGAAGTAGCCCAGGCTCGCATCCGCTATGCGCTGGGCCTGTATGGCCCAGATAAATGTGCCCCAGTTAATGCTCAGGCACAGCGCGGTCACCAGCAAAAAAGCCACCTCGCGTCGCCCTAACCCCCAGACGCCTGCCCACTGTTTGGATATCGTGATCAGCAGCGTCAGCAATGGCACCGACCACAGCACTCGGTGCATCAGTACTTCCAAAGGCGGCACGTAATTGATCCACACGAAGTACATGGGGGCCAACCCCCAAAACCCGTAGGCCGCAACCGCGTACATCAGTCCCTGTCGTTCTGACGCCAACGCGGTAGCCGAACCGGCCATTGCGCCAGCGCTGGGACCAATCAAAAGTGATCTTTGCGCTTGCGTGTCTCGGCAAAGATGGCCACGGGATCGGCTCCCACCAAATCAATAGTCTGCTGCAAGTTACCGCTATCAGGTCGCACAAAAGGATTGGTCTGACGCTCTAAACCAATACTCGTGGGAACCGTCGGAATGCCTTGGGCTCGAAGGCTTGCGATTTCTTCCACGCGAGCCTGCAGGGCTTGGTTATCCGGTTCCACAGTAATCGCAAAGGCCGCATTAGCTTGAGTGTATTCATGAGCGCAATACACTAACGTCTCGTCCGGCAGTGCCATAAGCTTCTCAAGGCTGCTCCACATTTGCTCGGCTGTTCCCTCGAACATGCGGCCACAGCCCAAGGCAAACAACGTATCCCCGACGAAGGCAACTTTGTCATCAGCAAAGTGATAGGCGATGTGACCGCTTGTATGGCCGGGTACTTCCAGCACCTGCACCGACGCGCTGCCTAATTCAAACACTTCTCCGTCCACCACCTGTCGATCAATGCCGGGAATGCGTTCGGCGTCATTGGCGGCGCCGATAACCTGACAGCTCCACTGAGCCTTGAGTGCTTCGTTGCCCCCTGCGTGATCAAAGTGGTGATGGGTATTAAGAATGTGGGTCAGCGTCCAACCCTCGTCGGCCAGGGCCTTGTTAATCGGCTCCACTTCCGGGGTATCGATACTGGCTGTGGCACCGGTTGCAGTATCGTGGACAAGGAAACCGTAGTTGTCGTCCAAACAAGAGATCTGCTTCACTTGAATGCTCATGATGTCTCCTCAGGCGTAAATTCAACTTTCAGTATCGCAGATTGCCCCGCAACCCAACAGAAAAAGTCCTTCACTTGGTTTCAAGCGCCCATGATCTCGGCGAATGGTTTATGCTGGCGCCCAACGACGTAATCGGAAGCCGGCGCGGTTTTATGAATAAGATCCTGCAAGAAATCATCGATCTTTTGGATGTGGAGCCCATCGAGGAAAACCTCTTCCGCGGTCAAAACCACAATACGGAACATGTCTTTGGCGGTCAGGTATTGGCCCAAGCCTTGGCATCGGCCTTTCGCACCGTGGATGGCGAACAGAGCTTGCACTCTCTGCACAGTTATTTTTTGCGCGCCGGTGATTGGACCCGACCGATTCTTTATGAGGTGGACCGTATTCGCGATGGTCGCAGTTTCAGCACGCGGCGGGTGGCAGCGATTCAAAATGGGCGAACCATCTTCACCTTGGCATGCTCATGGCAAAAGTCCGAACCGGGTCTGGATCACTCGCTGCCAATGCCCGATGTTCCCCCGCCCGAGTCTTTACGGGGAGACCTTGAAACTTATACGGCCTTAGCAAAATCCAACCCGGATATGGCCCGCTTTACCTTTCGCTTCGAAGCCATCGATTCTCGCGCTGTTGAACGCATCACCATGATGAACCGTGGGGAACACCCGCCCTATAAGCACACTTGGCTGAAGAGTCGAGATCCGCTGCCGGATAACCCTGAAGTGCATCTTGCTCTGCTGGCCTATATGTCCGACCTAGATTTCATGTCTACGTCCATGCTGCCTCACGGGCCGCTCACCGTAGACGACGAAGGCCAACGAGCCGTTCGGGGCGCCAGTCTGGATCATGCCATTTGGTTTCACCGGCCATTTCGCGCAGATGAGTGGCTCCTCTTCGCTAAGGAGTCCCCTAACGCTGGTGGCGCTCGAGGCTTTGTGCGCGGCCACTTTTTTAATCGCGCCGGTGAAATGGTGGCCACCGCGGCACAGGAATGTTTGATTCGACCAATAGGCGAAAGCCGAAACGCCATCGAAGCGGACCAGCCGAAAACAACAGTCTCCTAGCTCCTTCTAAAATCGTGTTGCCTAGCGATAAAAAAGCGGCTCTTAACAGGCACAAAAAAGGCCCCGCAGGGCCTTTCATCGATATCCAGAAGTGGGGGCTATTAAAGCGCCTCGAGAATGGCCTCAGCCGCACTGACTTCCAGCTTGCCCGGAGCCTCTACTGCCAAATGGGTGACGGTACCGTCCTCGACGATCATGGCGTAGCGCTGAGAGCGCTTACCCAAACCAAAGCCAGAGCCGTCCATTTCTAAGCCCATGGCGGCGGTGAAATCACCGTTGCCATCACCGACCATGACCAGTTCTTCGGCATTTGAGTTTTTACCCCACGCATCCATAACAAAGGCATCGTTAACAGACAAACAGACGATGCTGTCTACGCCCTTGGCCTTGATGGCATCGGCCTGAACCACGTAACCCGGTAGGTGTGCCATGGAACACGTGGGTGTAAACGCGCCTGGAACGGCAAACATGGCTACTTTTTTACCGGCGAACAGCTCGTCGGTGGTAACCGGGGTGGGTTTACCATCCTTCATCGTGTGCAGGGTTGCTTCGGGAAGTTTAGAGCCTGTTTCTATCGCCATTGTGTTTTTCCTGTAATACAAAAATTGTCAAAGGTCTG
>ERZ1047472.1041-NODE-1041-length-22426-cov-6.888382_pt1 | contig 22426 bp, 22 predicted proteins | sample MGYA00383095_ERZ1047472 | MGnify/ENA primary metagenome ERZ1047472 (study PRJEB29581, sample SAMEA5548365) | metagenome | biome: marine; feature: coastal; material: water | depth 1 m | study: Short-term variability in the microbial, nano- and picoplankton... | reverse complement strand
GAATCCAAACAGCTAGACAAGCAAGAAGCCTATAAAGATTACTATTCTGAAATGACCGATATTGTACGGAATTATTTAGAGGATGAGACCAATATTGATGCCCTAGAAAGTACTTCAGAAGAACTTTTGACAAAGTTGGAGTTATTGCGAGATACGGGTAATCTTGAACTGACAAACGCAACAATTGATCAACTTAAGGAGGTATTGTCAACCGCTGATTTGGTTAAGTTTGCACGTGCGCTTCCAGAGGAGTATTTGGCGCGATTGGACCGTGAAAAAATTGAATTGGTTGTCAAGGACACCAAAGCCGCGTTGCCCGAACCAACAGAAGAAGAACGCTTACAAAACGAGGCCTACGCCCGAATGCGCCGCAAGCAACAACAGGTTCAGCGTTTTAAAATAGCAGGCTTTTCCTTTTTGGGAGTATTAGCCATTGTCGCGGGTATCATGATTTACAATTATGGCGCCGTCCAAGCCAAGGATCGCGTGTTTGGACACCCAACGTTAAAGTGGCTGCAACAAGAATGGGTTTCGAGCACCTATGGTATTTCTGACATGGTACTAAAAACTCCGGATGTTCTAAGCAGAAAGACCACCCAAAACCGCCTAAATCAGCAATTTGTATTGGGTTCTTTGGAAGATGCATTTATGATAGTGCTACACATGGAGCATTCAACAGCAGAAGAGGAACAAACGATCGACTTGCAGCAAAAAGTAGACAAGGTGATTGGCACTTTTGACAGCATGGGAGCAACGAATATTTTTCAAAAACAAAACGACTACAAAACAACCTCAGGAATTGAGGGGATTGTGGCTTCGGGCTCTTTCGATTGGACCAAAAAGAATAAAGACACCCAGCGCAAAACCTATGAGGTTTATCACTTTACTGAAAACAAAGGCTTTCAGCAGCTCCAGTTGGTTTACGATCGAAACGACCGCTATGCCAAAGAACTCATTACCCGAATGCTGAACAGCATCGAATTTAAAAAGGAAAAACCATGATGGACTATACGTTTGCATATCCTGATTTTTTCTGGGGTCTATTGCTGATACCCCTACTAGTGGCATGGCATATTGTTTCGCTAAAAAGACAAGTGGCGCATTTGTTAAGCTCTAGCATTGATGCTTTTTCCAAGTCGGGTAGTTTAGCCAAATGGCCCCCGATATTGTTGGTGTTGCGGCTGTTGGCTATTGCTCTCATTGTAACCGCTTTGGCGCGCCCTCAAACACAAGACGTCAGCACTCAAACCAAAACAAACAAAGGAATAGATATTGTTATCGCCATAGATGTTTCGTCCAGTATGTTGGCACGCGACCTAAAGCCCAACCGCTTGGCTGCTCTTAAAAAAGTGGCGGCAGACTTTATTGCCAAAAGGAAAACGGACCGTATAGGCTTGGTGGTATATGCAGGCGAAAGCTATACCAAAACACCCATAACTTCAGACAAGGCCTTGGTGATTGATGTACTTAACAAGGTTAGCTATGATGGCGTGATCAACGACGGAACGGCCATTGGGATGGGGCTAGCCACTGCTGTAAACCGATTGCGCGATAGTAAAGCCAAGAGTAAAGTAATCATCTTGCTTACAGACGGCGTAAACAACACCGGTTTTGTAGACCCAAAGACAGCGGCTGGTCTTGCGAGTACATATGGGATTAAAACCTATACCATTGGATTGGGCAGTAACGGCAGCGCACCTGCTCCTGTTGCCCTACGCCAAGACGGCACTTTTGTGTATCAATTGCGAAAGGTTGAAATTGATGAGGAGTTACTTAAGTCTATTGCTGCGGAAACGGGCGGCAGCTATTATCGCGCAACCGACAACAAAAAACTAGCAGCTATCTACAAGGAGATAGACAAATTAGAACGAACAGATGTAGAAGAAATTCGCTATACCAAATACCACGAAAAGTTCAGGCTGTTTGTATTTGTGGCAATGGGCGCATTGTTTTTGGAATGGCTTTTGCGTATTACGCTTTTTAAATCAGCCTTGGCATGATACAGTACGAACAGACACAGCATTTCTATTTGTTATTGCTCATACCGCTAATGGTATTGGGCTATGTGCTTTTTAGCCTTTGGAAAAAGCGGGTGTTAAAATCGTTGGCATCTGCAAAAATGATAGATCACATAGCTCCAGAACGTTCTTCGTTTAAAGGTTGGCTTAAGCAAATTTTGTTTTGGCTGGGATGGGCTTTTATATGTTTGGGCTTGGTCAATCCACAGATCGGCACTGAGCTAGAGACCGTTAAAAGAGAGGGCGTAGATTTAGTATTTGCCATTGATGTATCTAAGAGTATGCTGGCAGAAGACATTGCGCCAAACAGATTGGAAAAGGCTAAGCGCCTTGCAGGGGAGCTGATTAATCAATTGGTTAGTGACCGCGTGGGTATCATTGCCTATGCCTCATCGGCTATCCCGCATTTGCCCATTACGACAGACTATGCCGCAGCTCGATTGTTTTTGTCGTCATTGGACACCAACATGATTTCATCCCAAGGGACGGCCATTTCCGCAGCCATGCGCTTGGCGGAAACCTATTTCGACGACGAAAACCAAACTAACCGTGTGGTGTGTATTATATCTGATGGTGAAGATCATGGCGATGACGCTTTGGTAGCAGCATCACGTGCCGCCCAACTGGGGGTTACGTTTTTCACAGTGGTTGTTGGTACTGAAAAAGGGTCCGTAATTCCCATAACCAAAGGGAATTCCACTTCTTACAAGAAAGATGACAAGGGAGAGGTGGTTATTACAAAAAGCGATTTTGAACAGATGGAATCCATAGCAAAAGAAACCGACGGCTTGTTTTTGGACGGCAGTAACACCGAGGAGGTGGTAACATCCATTATAGACCGTCTTAAGGAGATGGATAAACAAGAGTTTGAAGCAAAACAATTTGCGAAATTTAAAGATCAGTTTCAATGGTTTTTAGGTGTTGGATTGATTTTGATTGTACTTGACTTATTTTTATTTTATCGCAAAACCCAGTGGGTTAAAAAACTAAATTTGTTCCAAGATGCTTAGGCTATTGCTCACCATACTACTGTTCCCATTTGTTGTTTTAGGACAAGAAGCTCCGCTTGTTCAAAAAGCAGACAATTATATTTATGATGGCAATCAAGCTTTTGATGCATCAAATAATGTTGAGGCGGAAAAGAATTACCGCAGGGCTACTGCTACGGGTTTGAAAAAAGACATTGCGCAGTACAATATGGGGACCACCTTGCAACAAGACAACTATGTAGCAGAGGCGCTATCGGTATATGCCGATGCAGTTGAAATCACGAAAGAACGTCCAAACAAACACCGAAACTTTCATAATATTGGCAATGCCCTAATGCAGATAAAGGAGTATAAAGGAGCCGTTGAAGCTTATAAAAACGCGCTTCGTAACAACCCCAATGATGATGAAACACGCTACAATTATGCCTTAGCTAAAAAAATGCTGGAAGACGAGGAAAATAAAGACGACCAAAAGGACGATCAGAAAGATCAGGACAATAAGGATAATCAAGACAACAAGGACAACAAGGACAACAAGGACAACAAAGACCAAGACAAAAAAGGGAACAAGGACAAAGATAAAGAAGGCGACAAGGATCAGGACAAAAAAGAAGGGTCTGACGATGAGGGGGAAAACGAAAAGGACAACAAAAAAGATGACCCTAAAGATCAAGACAAAAAGGGCGACAAGGAAAAAGACCAACAACAGCCCAAAGGAAACCCTACGCAATTATCACCCCAACAGGTAAAGAACTTGCTTGAAGCCATGAGCAACGAGGAGAAAAAAGTACAAGACAAAGTCAATGCCCAGAAGGCAAAGCCCGCGGGTGTTAAAAGTAAAAAAGATTGGTAATGAGACAGCTGCTTATTTGTTGTTTTCTGACTATGGCGCTATCTCCTATTGCTTTTGCACAGGTAGATTTTAAAGCCCAAATAAGCAAGAGTGAGCTTGGTATTAATGAGCGATTGCGAATAGAATTTAGCATGAACAAGGAGGGGGATAATTTTAAACCGCCTTCTTTTAATGGATTTCGTATTGCAGCAGGACCCAGTCAGTCGGTGAGCAATATTTATGCTAACGGCAAGAGCTCCTTTTCTAAAATCTACACCTATTTACTAACCCCACTCAAAAAGGGGAAAATTACCATCGGACAGGCGACAATTGAAATAGATGGGAGCATTTATAAAACAATCCCTGTTGACATACAGGTTAAAGATGCAGTTGAATTGCCCAAAAATCCAAATGATCCAAACTATATAGCTTCTGAAAGCCTTCACTTGGTTGCCGCACTGTCCAAAAGCAAGGTGTATATAAACGAACCGATAACGGTGGTGTACAAACTTTACTTTGACAGTAAAGTGAGGCCATCCGACGTCAACCCCATTGACATGCCTGAATACAACGACTTTTGGTCCCAAGACATACCTTCTAGACGAACCATTGAAAGGGAAATGTTCAAGGGCAAGCTGTATAATTACGTGGCATGGCAGCAAACCGTTCTCTATCCACAACGGGCTGGCAAACTACCCATAGCACCACTTTCATTAGACGTGCAACTTGACGTTCCGACCAACCGTAGAGACTTTTTTGGAAATCAGGTTTATACCCAAGTTTCACGAACCATTACAGCTGGCAAGCGTACCCTAACAGTATTGCCATTTCCTGACGAGGGCAAGCCGACTAATTTTAACGGTGCCGTTGGTGATTTTAGCTTTGAAGTAAAAACGTCTAAAAATGCACTTAATGCTTCGGAATCGCTACAAGCAACAGTGGAGGTAAAGGGTAAAGGAAACCTTAAGCTTTTTTCACTGCCAGAAATGGCAACCCCAAGCGCACTTGAGCGTTACGACCCCGAATACAGCGAACAAGTGAATACAACGCTTTCGGGCATGCGAGGTTCAATAAAAAATACATACACATTGGTTCCGCAGTTTCAAGGGAAATACCCCATTCCTCCCATAGCATTTAGTTATTTTGACCCTAAGGCAAAAACATACAAAACATTAGAATCAGTGGAGTTGATTATAGACGTGCTTGAAGGCCCAAAGGCAGCAACTCCTGTGGTTAATGCGCCCAACGCATCCACAGTAGCTGTTCCAAATGTTGCAGGTTCTTTTCAGTTTATTGCACAGCAAACTTCTTTTAAACCCATAAAGCAATTGCCCTTCTTTGGCAGTGCATTGTTTTTCGTCCTGTTGGCTTTTCCTGTCATACTCCTACTGTTATATTTTATAATACGCAGCCAAACTCCTGACGCCACGGCAATTGCAAGACGGCATAAAGCGCGCTTGGTTAAAAAGTTTTTGGGCAAGGCCAAGAAAAACATGTCCGAGGCTTCCGCTTTTTATGTTTCGCTTGAAGCTGCACTTCACAATTATCTAAAGGCTAGACTACAGATTCAAACCGATGATTTTAGCAAAGAAAAAATGCAAACGCTGCTTTCCGACAAAGGTGTTGAAAAAGATACTGTAGCCTTGTTTATTCAAGTTTTGACCAACTGTGAGCTTGCCCGTTATGCGCCAAGTTCTCGCAGCAGCATGGAGCAAGACTACGAAACAGCTGTAGCTGCCATAACCCAAATGGACAAACAATTTAAGTCATGAAAAACATCTTACTTCTTGCACTTTTTTCTTGCTTGACTTGTTTTGGGCAAGACCCAGAAGATCTTTTTAGAGAGGGTAATATTGCCTACAATAAAGGGGCTTATGACCGTGCCATTATTTATTACGATTCTGTCAGTTCTTTGGGTGTTCATTCACCAGAATTGTACTTTAACCTTGGTAATGCCTACTACAAAAAGAACGCAATAGCTTCTAGCATATTGAACTATGAAAAAGCCCTATTGTTGGATGCAGGCAACGAGCAATTGATTAACAACTTAGTTTATGCGCAAAACATGACGCTAGACAGGTTTACGTCGTTGCCAGAAAGTGAGTTAAAAAAGGCAACTGCCGACTTGGTGTTCCTTACATCTATTCGTGGTTGGAGCATGGTGCTTATCGCTTTTTTTTGGTTGGCAGCACTTTTATTCTTTTTGTTTAAAAGATCCAACAGCAGCATCCAAAAAAGGTTGTTCTTCACTGGATTTGTTATTTCCCTGCTACTCTCCATTTTGACGGTGGTGATTATACTGCAGCAAAAAAATACCCTGCGCAACACCAATCCTGCCATTGTTTTTGTGCAATCGGAGTCTTTTCGCGCAGAACCCAATATGCGCTCAGAGGTATTGCTCACCATTCACGAAGGAGCTAAGGTTTTTATTGTGGAAGGTGTAGAGGATTGGATTAAAATCAAACTTCAAAATGGTTCCATAGGTTGGATTCCAAGAAGCAGTGTTGAACCCATCAGTTTTGTTAGAGAATAGGTGGGATGTTGTCTATGGAGACTTCTTCTGTATTGATTTTCTCAAACAAATAAGCACCCAATTCTTCCAAGGGTTGGAAGATCAAAGAACTTTCTTTTATGGTTTCGGGTAAAAAGCTAAAAAAGACATCTATTTGCCCTAAAATCCAAACGATTACCCCACAAATGACCAGCCATTTGCAAGCACCAAAAAGAGCACCTAGCAATCGGTTTAAAAAACCCAGCAGCACCACTTTTGCCAACTTTGTCAGGAGCTTCCCAACCCAAGCTACGCCAATCATGATGCCAATAAAAGTCAGTGCAAAAGACAATAGTGGTAGATAATCCCACTCAATATAGTTGGATAATAAGGATGCAGTAAAGCTAGAAAAATGCAATGCTCCGAACACCCCTAAGACAAGTGCTAACAGAGAGGAAACCTCAACAAAGAACCCCCTGTAGGCGCCTCGTGCGAGGCCATACACAAGCAAACAAACAACAGCAAGGTCTATGTAGTTTAGTGGCATAACACAAATGTACGTATAGATTTCTTCGGTTTGGTGGTACTATGCGCTTAATGTGTATTTTTGTGCACATGATAGATAACATCAAGGCGCATATAAAAGAAGTAGCTGCTTTCGCTGCTGCTACTGCAGAGGAGGTTGAACAATTTCGCATTGGCTATTTGGGCAAGAAAGGACACATCACCAAACTATTTGCGGACTTCCGCAATGTTCCAAATGAAGAAAAGAAGGAGTATGGACAATTGCTAAACCAACTTAAGACTGAAGCCTTAGCCAAAGTTAAGACTTTGCAAACTGAATTAAGCGGTTCGCAATCCAAAAGCACCATGGACGACATCAGCCGCCCGGGTCAGCCGATTCCGCTTGGTGCACGTCACCCCATCAGTATAGTAAGGGAGCGTGTAATTGACGTTTTTAGTCGTATTGGATATGGTCTTTCTTCAGGACCAGAAGTAGAGGACGACTGGCACAATTTTACTGCTTTAAACTTGCCAGAGCATCACCCTGCCCGAGATATGCAAGACACCTTTTTTGTGCAAACAGACCCCGATGTTATGTTGCGCACACACACTTCCTCTGTGCAAGTGCGACATATGGAGTCCAATCAACCGCCAATACGGATTTTATCTCCAGGGCGGGTGTTTAGAAATGAAGCCATTTCTGCACGCTCACACTGCGTGTTTCACCAGATAGAAGGACTTTATATTGATAAAGACGTTTCCTTTGCGGACCTTAAACAAACATTGATGTATTTCACCAAAGCCATTTTTGGAACAGCAGAAATACGCCTGAGACCTTCCTATTTTCCCTTTACAGAGCCCAGTGCGGAAGTCGACATTTACTGGGGCTTAGAAACCGAAGCGGATTATCGCATTACCAAAGGAACTGGATGGCTTGAAATTATGGGTTGTGGCATGGTAGACCCTAACGTTTTGACCAATTGCGGTATTGATGCAGAGGAATATTCTGGCTTTGCCTTTGGTATGGGATTGGAGCGCATGGCGATGCTTTTATATCAAATTGAAGACATCAGAATGTTCTATGACAACGATGTGCGCTTTCTTAAGCAATTTACCCCCTTGAGCTAGTCAAGAAACCTGCTTAATGCTTTCATTTTTTTCTTGACACTTCCTTTTTCATAAAGCACTTGATAAACAAATTGTAGAATTGGGTATTCTCCATTAAAAGAGGTACTCAGTTCATAGGTTGTTTTGGCGCCGTAATAGCCTTCTGCAATCATGGTCATTTCCATAAGTGCGGCCTTGACGGTATAGCCTTTACCTACCATATTTCCTAACATACGATTTCGGCTAAAAACAGAATAGGCAGTAACGAGCAAATCGCCCAAGTAAGCTGAATTGTTGATGTTTCTTTTTTTCTTGTCAACTCGTTTTATAAAGCGCTTCATTTCACGCATAGCGCTACTAATTAACACACTGATGAAATTATCGCCATAACCTAGGCCATGCGCTATGCCTACGGCAATGGCATATACATTTTTGAGTGTGGCGGCATATTCAGCCCCAATAACATCGTCAGATAAAGAAACTTGAATATAGCTGCACGTCAACTTTTCTTTCATTTGCTCGGCCAAGCCCATATTGTTGCTTGCTACGGTTAGATAGGATAGGCGCTCCAAGGCTACTTCCTCTGCATGACACGGCCCTGCAATCACCCCAAAAAGCGCTTCATCAATATTAAACTTTTCCGCTAAATACGCCCCAACCAATACTTTTTCTTCAGGAACAATTCCTTTAACTGCCGAAAAAATCACTTTGTTTTCGAGCGAGACGGTCAAAGGCACCAACACATTATCTAAATAAAAAGAGGGCGTAGCAATGATCAACACATCGTATTGTTGTGTGATTTTATTTATGTCAGTATGTAAATCCAATGTTGACATATCGAACGCTACGCTACTCAAATAATTTGGGTTGTGCCCTTCTTGCAGTAAGTGATCGTATATGACTTTGTTGCGGACATACCAACCAACGGTTGTATTGTTTTCACAAAGAATTTTGACAAGTGCGGTTGCCCAACTACCCCCTCCAATCACAGCAACTTTTGAAAAATCTGGCATTAATTAAGCTTTTATGTTTCTAAAAATACTTTAACAAATAATTCACAACTATGAGGAATAACTTGATTTAACTTTCAGGTGTAAACGTAAAGCAAGAAAAATATTGCTTATTAGTTTTTCATAGTTTAATATGGTTGGTTATTAGAAAGCATCTCATTGGGGTGCTTTCTTCTTTTATGGCCAGTTTTGCCAAGGAATTCTACTTAATAACAGCAACAACCCAATACCGTAGAAAACGGCAATTCTAAAATATTTTTTTCTGCCTCCTGACGCCTTTTTGTGTAACGACCAACCCATGGTTATGAGTACAATAGCCAAGATATTCGTGGTTGGGTGTTCTACCAAATACAGGCGTAAGGTGCTGTCTTTCATCACGGTCCCCATACCATTTTCCCAAGCTGAGAAATAAGGCGACACAAAATAAGTGGCAATGCCTATTAGCAGTTGAATATGAGAAAAAATAAGCGCAAATAGCGAAAGGCGCAAGTCTTTGCTGCCAAAGCTGCGTTTGCCAATCAAGCCCCAAAAAGCGTTTAAAGTAGCTAGAACCAAGAAGATTAAGACCACATAGGCCAGCTTAGAGTGTAACGAAATAATGATATCCATAATAATAGTGTTAGCACAAAAATACTGAATTCAAAGCGGTTGACACATTTATGAAACAGAAACGATTTCATCTTCCCTTAAAGGCGGTTGTAGCGTCAGTTTAAGATATACTTGCGTTAGCGTAATTACGTCCTTTTCGCAATAGCGGACAATGCGCGCCAAATCCTTTTCTTCATAATATACACGCGCCACATCAGACCCGTCCATATCGTCTTTTGGCGAAGGGATTCCAAAAAAGTGTGCCAATAATTTTAACGAGGTATAATGCTTAAAGTCGCCAAACTTCCACAATTCTAGGGTGTCAAGATGGGGCACCTCCCAAGGTTTTTTGCCCATCAATTGCAATACATGTGGTAATTCCAATTGATGCTTTAGCATACGCCTGGCCATAAAAGGAAAATCAAATTCTTTTCCATTGTGGGCACAAAGCTTGTGTTGGGCAGCTGAAAAATGGCTATCAAGTAAGGCTTTAAATTCAATAAGCAATTCTTTTTCGTCACCAGAAAAACTACGTACCCTAAATTGACGACCGTCAGTTGTGGAGGTAACATAGCCAACCGAAATACAAACGATTTTTCCAAACTCAGCCCAAATACCCGCATGGTCGTAGTAGTCTTCAGCGCTTAAGTCGTCTGCTTTTCGCTTATAGGCAGTTTTTGCAGCATATAAATATTGCGCCTCCTTATTAAGCTGGCCAAAATCGGTTGCTTCAGGGACAGTTTCTATATCTAGGAACAGTATGTTCTCAAGGGCTTGTGGCAGTTTCATTGTTTAACATTGCAAAGGCTTCTTCCATATAGCCTAAATAATCGGCAGAGTGCCTTACGCCAGGCAGGTCAGGAAGTTGCTCGTGACCCAAACGGACCACAATTACATCCTCTTCTGGGAATACAATCACATACTGACCATTGTGGCCACGCATGCTGTAAAAACGTTTTCCCATGTGTGAGCCTAACCACCAACCGTAGCCATAGTCTTGGCCGTTATCAAACTGTGGAGTTATGGAATTTTTAACATAGCTAGCACTTATCAATTGTTTACCATTCCAAATGCCGTCGTTTTTAAAAAGTGTTGCAAAGCGCGCAAAGTCACGGGCATTGGAATTAAAGCAACAGTAAGACTTTTCGATTCCATATTCAGCAGAATCAAGACGCCAATTGGCATCGGCATGTGCCCCAAGGGGATTCCAAAAATAACGTCTCACCAAATCTGAAATGGTTTCGCCTGTTGCTGCTGTTAGTACTAAAGATAACAACTGAGTGCTTCCGCTTTGATACACAAAACGTTCGCCTGGAGCTGCTTCAATAGGAAGTGTTTTCATTACGTCAACAATGTCTCGCGAGATGTAGGTGCGTGGTGTGATGGTAAGTAGATTATCATAATCTTCTTTCCACTTTAGACCAGACGACATGGTCGCCAAATTGCCCACAGTAACAACATCAGCATATTCTCCTTTCAACCAAGGCAGAAAGTCTTTTACGGGTTGATCAAAACTTTTAACAGCACCCTCTTCAATGGCCTTAGCCAGACTAGCTGAGACGATTGTTTTGACCATAGAAAAAGAGTTGGTTTTACTGTCTTTTCCAAAGCCTTCAAAATACTGTTCGTGCCAAATCGAGTCATTTTTGATGACGAGAAACGCAACTGTTTTGTGATTTTGGTGAAGCTTTTGAAGTTTGTTGGTAGCAGGAACTGAATTGTAATCGGTGTGTAAGGCCCATGCTTGCGGATCGTCACTTTTTGTAATCTCACGAGAATCGAAATAAACGTAGTCTTCCAAGCCAGCGGAGGTTCTTCCAAGCTCAACTACTTTGGCTCCGAGTTCAATTAGGTAGCCATAGCCTGAAATATAGAGACCGGCGACCAGGACTGCTAAAATAGCAAAGAGCGATTTTAAAAATGAGACGAGTTTTTTCATGTATATTTTTTAGCAAATTACAAAAATTTGCACGACTACTTTTACAATAAGGAAATGGCGTGCTCTGCGTGATAGGAAACAATAATGGAAGCTCCTGCGCGCTTAAAAGCAATAAGCTGCTCCATCATTACGCTGTCGTGGTCAAGCAACCCTTTCGCCGCCGCAGCCTTTAGCATGGCATATTCACCACTCACCTGATAAACTGCAATGGGAACCTGTACTTCATTGGCCAAGTCACGGATAATATCCAAATATGCCATTCCGGGCTTTACCATTACAATGTCTGCGCCTTCTTCAATATCACGGATTGTTTCAGTAATGGCTTCTTTGCGATTTGCCACATCCATTTGATAGGTTTTTTTGTCGCCAAAACCCGGTGCTGAATCCAAAGCATCTCGGAAGGGGCCATAAAAGGAAGAGGCGTATTTGGCGCTGTAACTCATTATTGCGGTGTTTACATAGCCCGCTTTTTCAAGTGCTTGACGTATGCTCAAAATACGTCCGTCCATCATGTCGCTGGGCGCAAGCATGTCGGCACCACATTCGGCGTGACTAAGTGCCATTTTTGATAAGATTGCTACTGTAGCATCGTTCAAAATCTTATCTTCTTTTACAATTCCGTCGTGTCCAAAGCTCGAATAAGGATCGAGGGCAACATCGGTAGCAACAAGAAGTTCTGGAACAGCCTTTTTAATTGCACGAATACTGCGTTGCATCAACCCATCAGGATTTAAAGCCGCAGCGCCCGTATTGTCTTTTTGGGCATCGTCAACTTTTACAAAAAGAAGCACTCCTTTAACACCCAAATTGTAAAGTCGTTTTGCCTCTGCTGTAGCAAGGGCAAGACTAAATCTAAAATAGTCTGGCATGGATGGAATTGCTGTTTTGGTTTTTGAACCTTCCACAATAAATAAGGGTACGATAAAATCATTTGCCGAAAGGCTTGTTTCACGCACCAAGTCACGGATGGCAGCGCTAGCGCGCAGGCGTCGATTTCTATAAAGAGGATACATCATAGCTTAGACCCAGTCTATGGGTTTTTTTAGAACAGTTAATAATTTTGCTTCTTCCGAATCTTTTTCTGGCTGGTGGTCATATGCCCATTGAACTGTTGGTGGTAAACTCATTAAGATGCTTTCTATGCGCCCTTTGGTTTTGAGCCCAAACAAGGTGCCTTTGTCGTGGACAAGATTAAATTCTACATACCGCCCACGCCTTAACTCTTGCCATTGACGCTGTGCTTTGGAAAAGGGGAGTGCTTTGCGTTTTTGGACAATAGGCAAATAAGCGGTCAAAAAAGCATTGCCCATGTCTGTTACAAAAGCGTACCATTTTTCTAGGGTGTGCATGTCGTCAGGGCGGCAATAGTCAAAAAACAAGCCGCCTATGCCCCTTGCTTCATCACGGTGATGATTCCAAAAATAGGCATCGCACTTTTGCTTGTAGTTCGTGTAAAAGTGTGCGTCGTGGTTGTCACAAACATTCTTGCAAACTTGGTGAAAGTGAGTTGCGTCTTCTTCAAAAAGATAATAGGGGGTGAGGTCTAAGCCACCACCAAACCATTGATCGACAATCTTATTGTCTTTATCGTACAGCTCAAAGTAGCGGAAGTTAGCGTGTACTGTTGGTACCATTGGGTTTTTGGGGTGTAGGACCAAACTAATGCCACAGGCAAAGAAATCACTGTTCGAAACACCTAGTTGTTTTTGTATGGACTCAGGCAGTTTACCAAACACCTCTGAAATATTTACGCCTCCTTTTTCAAAAACAGCACCATTTTCAATGACACGTGTTCTTCCACCACCGCCCCCAGGGCGTTGCCAAGCGTCTTCTTGAAAATGAGCCTTGCCGTCTTCTTGTTCAAGATCAGTGGTAATGTTGTCTTGTAGGGTTTTTATATATGCAGTGAATTGGGATTTCATGACGTTATAGAATTAGGAATTGTAGGATTTTATGGCGTTAACAAATGCCTTGGCGTGGTCAACAGGAACGTTGGGTAGTATGCCATGACCGAGGTTGGCAATGTAGTTTTGCGTACCAAATTCGCTTACCATTTTATGGGCAAGCCTTTCAATTTCTGGTATGGGAGATAACAATCGAGAGGGATCAAAATTTCCTTGTAAGGGTATTTGACCACCCGACAAATAACGTGCATTTCGCGCCGAGCACGTCCAATCAACACCAAGTGCGTGCACGCCAGAACGCGCCATGGCTGGAAGCGCATACCAACAGCCTTTGGCAAAAGCAATTACTTTGGTTTCGTCTTTAAGTGCATCAATAATCTGTTGCATGTATTGCCACGAAAAGGTTTGATAATCTTCTTCACCCAACATGCCGCCCCAAGAATCGAATAGTTGTACGGCATCTACACCTGCGCGCACTTTTGCTTTTAGGTAAGCAATGGTAGTGTCGGTAATTTTTTGAAGTAACTCATGCGCCAAGGCAGGTTGCGAAAAGCAAAATCCTTTGGCAAGATCGAAGTTTTTAGACCCTTGCCCTTGAACGGCATAACATAAAATGGTCCACGGCGATCCAGCAAAACCAATTAGCGGAACCCTGTCGTCCAATAATATTTTGGTTTGCTTGATGGCTTCCATAACATAGTGCAAACGATCTTCAACATCGGGCACGATTACTTTTGCCAGGTCTTCTGCAGTACGTACTGGATTTGGCAGCCAAGGTCCAACCCCGTCTTTCATTTCAACAGCAATATCCATCGCTTGTGGAATGACTAAAATATCAGAGAACAATATGGCTGCGTCAGTACCAACTTGATCAATAGGCATTACCGTAATTTCTGCTGCCAGTTCTGGCGTTTGGCACCGTGTAAAAAAATCATATTTGGCCTTTAGCTTCATGAAATCGGGCAGATAGCGCCCTGCTTGTCGCATCATCCAAACGGGGGGTCTGTCTAGCGCCTCGCCTTCTAATGCTCTTAAAAAAATATTGTTCTTAAGCATGTTGGTGTTTTTTAAGGTGTTGAATGGCCTTTGCCACCAGTGTTTTTATACTGGGGTTTTCCAAAACAACCAAGTCTTTTGGTTGTTCAGGGAGTGCTTTGGCTGTGGTTTCTCCAATACAAAAACAATTGCTGTTGCCAATTGTATTCATGTTTGTGTGACTTTCTACACCACTTGGGCTGTAAAAAAGAATGGCTTCTGGCGCAGCATTAATTTTATTGATGTTAAGAGATGTTTCATACACCACAATTTCTTTAAAATTGGCTTTCCACCCAGTCATTTTTTCTGCCAAAAGTGGCAATCTTCGATTCCCACAAAAATGTAAAAAAGAAGCATTTTCAGCCATTTTTTCAATAAAAAAGACCAATTCTCCCATGTTTTTGGCTGTTTTTATCGTTTTTATTCCTTTTTTAAAAAGCAGCTCTTCCGACTGTTTTCCCACACAAAGCACTTGTGTATTTGCCAATGCGTATGCGCTTTTTAATACGGTCTTTACAGCGTTTTTACTGCTAAAGATGACGTAATCTGTAGGTGCAGGAAGTTCAAAAGAAACGGGTTTGACATGAATGGCATCGTATTCCATATAGGCAAGACCGTTATGGACGATACGCTCACGCAACGCTACGTCTAATTTTTTAGTCGATAAGATTAAGGGCCTATCCATTTAGCAGTGCTTTTGCGTCACGGGATAAGAGCTCTTTAGCAGCGATGGACCCAATATCATGGGCGTTTTCAAGAGGCATGTACTGGTCAAACACCAGTTGCTTTTTTCCTCCTTTTTGAGTGATATTTCCAACGAAATGAATTTGGTCTCCTTCCATTTTTGCCAATGCTCCAATGGGCGCTGTACAACCGCCTTCTAGTTCGCGTAAGAATATTCGTTCTTGTGCTACGCAAAGGGCTGTCGCATCATCATTTAATGGCGAAAACTTGGATATTAAATTGTTATTAGATTCCAATGCAGTAACCAACAAGGCGCCTTGGGCAGGTGCTGGAACCATCCAGTCTAAAACAGTATGTTGCTTAGGAAGTATCTCGAGACGTTTTAGACCAGCGATAGCCATAATGGTGCCTTGGCAGTCCAATGTCTCTAATTTTTTGAGTCGTGTGGGCACATTCCCTCTAATGTCAATGATGCTGTGATGCGGATATCTATGCATCCATTGTGCAGCACGTCGTAAGCTGCTGGTCGCCACAACACTTTTGTTGTCTTCCCACGCATCGTCTTTGGAAATAAAAACATCAGCTACAGGGCCACGTTTTGGGATAAAGGCAGTTGTAATGCCTTTTGGAAGTTGTGTTGGCACGTCTTTCATGCTATGAACAGCAACATCAACTTGACCTTCTACTAATGCGACATCCAATTCTTTGGTAAAAATCCCTTGGACCCCCATTTCATAGAGGGGTTTTTGTAGCTCTTTGTCGCCACTAGAAGAAATGGGCACTAGTTCGCTCTTAAGGCCAACGGTCCCGAGCATGTTTTGTACTTGTCGGGCCTGCCAGAGCGCAAGCGCACTGCTACGCGTTCCTATCCTGACAAGTTTATTCATCAGCAGTTACGTTGAATAGTGTTTTCAATGCCTTGACACTTTCGCCCGCGTTTTCGCTCGTGCGTAAATGTGTTGCCATTCGGTTGGTTAGTTTTTGGATAAGACGATCTGAAACAGCCAACGCGCTGTCAGCATCAACAGAGGGGTTCTTTTTGCGATGGGCTTCCAACTCTTGCAGTTGAATGTCTTCCATCAGTTTTTTTACAGCGACAAGTGCAGGGGTAAACTTGCGGGTTTCGAGCCACTGATTAAATTCTTCCAATGATTGGGCAATGATTTCCTTAGCGTGTGGTACGTGTTTTTTTCGTTCCAACAGCGTTTTATCTGACATTTTAGACAGTTCGTCCAAGTGAAGCAGCGAAACGTTTGGAAGCTCAAGCACATTGGGGTTTACGTTTTTGGGCATGGATAAGTCCAGGATTAGCAACGGCTTATCGGTATGTATAAGCGACTTGGCAATGGTAGGTTTTTCGGCACCTGTTGCCACCACAAGCACATTGGCTTTGCGTATTTCAACAGGAAGCTCGGCATAGTCCTTTACTTCTATATCAAATTTTCCAGCCAGTTGCTCTGCACGCTCACGGGTTCGATTGATTAGTGTTATACTGGTGTTTTTGGTGTGCTTCACAAGATTTTCACAGGTGTTACGCCCAATTTTTCCCAAACCAAACAACACGATTTTTTTGTTGTCCAAGTCGGCAATGGTATCCAGCATATAGCGTACTGAGACGTAGGAGACAGATGTTGCTCCAGAAGACAGTTCTGTTTCTGTTTTAATGCGTTTGCTCGCGTTTAGCACAGCGTTAAACATGCGCTCCATATAAGGACTGAGCAAGTTGATTTTTTTGGAAATCTTAAAGCTTTTTTTAAGTTGTGATATGATTTCAAAGTCCCCTAATATTTGACTGTCAAGGCCTGTTCCTACACGGAACAAATGCGAAATGGCCTGGGCTCCTTCATAGGTATTTCCTGCCTTTTCGAAATCTTCAATTGTACCTTCGGAATGCTGACAAAGCAATTCAACCAGCATTTCGTGATTAGGGGCTTGCGCATAAAGCTCCGTTCTGTTACAGGTAGAACTTAAGACTAAAGAACTGATACCTTTGTTTTTGGCGTCTTCCAACAAAAAGGGGATTGACTTTGACGTTATGCTAAAACGACCACGCAGGGCCGCATCTGCTTTTTTATAACTAACGCCAATACAATAAAAAGTATCCGTTGCCGACATAAGTGGTTTTTAGTTGCACAGCAAAAATAATGCACAGCCAAGACAAAAAATACCGCTAAAAGTACTTTTTCTAACGCTATTAGGGCTTGAGCATTTACTGCATTAATGCTGTTTTTTCTTTGTATGTTTGTTGTACACAAGTAAAACAAAAGGGAAAGATGACTACAGAAAATAACGCTTTACGTCCTAAAATAGACCAAACCATTGAGACTGGTTTTGACGTCCTCACCCACGAGAATGAGACCGATAAGAAGCAACACGTCGTTCGCCACGTTGATGCCAGCTTGATTCAGTTTCACTTTTGTTTTCGGGGAAGTGCAACCTTTAATTTTAACGAACGTACTTACAGCCTGCCCATTTTGGACGAACACGTATTGTTGCTATACAACCCCCAGCGTGATTTGCCAATGGAGCTAGACGTTGCCGTAAACACCCAGCTAGTTACCGTGCTTATTTCAATTAAAAAATTTCACAGTCTGTTTTCGCAAGAAGCCGAGCAAATTAGTTTTCTTTCGGACGAAAATATTGACAAGAAGTATTATAAGGATCATGTTTTTACCCCTTCTATGGCTGTTGTTTTAAGTCAGATTCTGCAACACCAACCCAACGCTTTGATGAGCAGACTTTATCTAAAAGGGAAAGTTTATGAGTTGTTAAGTTTACATTTTAACCCTTCTGAAGCCACAGATATTGCCGAGTGCCCATTTTTGGTTGATGAGGAAAATGTGCGTAAAATTCGGAACGCAAAAAAAATCATGCTTGCTCGCATGGCAGCTCCACCAAGTTTGCCCGATTTGGCGAACGAAATAGGCTTAAGCTTAAAGAAATTAAAAGAAGGATTTAAGCAACTTTACGGCAGTACCGTCTATCAGTTTGTGCTGGACCACAAGATGAATCACGCCCGCCAACTTTTAGGCACAGGGTCTTTCAATGTTAACGAAGTTGCCATTCAGCTTGGGTACAGCAATTCAAGTCATTTTATTGAAGCCTTTAAAAAGAAGTTTGGCACAACACCAAAAAAATACCTTTTGTCTGTATCTTCGTAATGAAAAATGTTGCTATGAAAGGAGTATTATTGGTGAATTTAGGTTCACCCAAAAGTCCTACACCTAAGGACGTTAAGCCTTATTTGGAAGAGTTTTTAATGGATGAGCGTGTGATTGACGTGCCCAAGTGGTTTCGCTCGTTTTTGGTCAAAGGGATTATCCTAAAAACCCGCCCAAAAAAATCGGCAAAGGCCTATCAAAAAATATGGTGGGATGAAGGATCTCCACTTATTGTTTTGTCGGAGCGCTTACACGAAAAGGTTGCGAAAAAAACCTCCGTGCCTATTTCCCTTGCCATGCGATATGGCCAACCGTCTATCGCTTCAGGATTGGAAGAATTGCACCAAAAAGGAGTTGATGAGGTATTGATAGTACCACTATACCCACAACATGCCATGGCTACTACAGAAACCATTTTGGTTTTGGCAGAAGAAATTAGGGCTGCACAATACCCAAAAATGTCATTCACACATTTACCTGCATTTTATCATCACGCAGACTATATTCGGGTGTTGTCACATTCTATTCAAGAACACCTCCAAGACAAGCCTTGGGAACACTTGCTGTTTTCCTACCATGGTGTGCCAGAACGCCACATTCGTAAATCGGATATTACCAAATCGCATTGTAAGATTGATGGCAGTTGTTGTCAAACACCCTCTGATGCACACACCTATTGCTACCGTTATCAATGTTATGAAACTACCAAGCGGGTTGCGGAATATCTAGAGCTACGACCGGGAAGCTTTTCAACTTCATTCCAGTCACGTTTGGCGGGCGATAAGTGGTTGCGACCTTATACAGACAAAACAGTTGAGGAATTTGCCAAAACAGGCACCAAGAAGTTGGCGGTTGTGACTCCTGCGTTTATTTCAGATTGCCTAGAAACACTAGAAGAAATAGGCATGGAGGCCAAAGAAGATTTTGAAGAAAAAGGGGGCGACGAAATGCATGTGGTTCCTTGCATTAACGATCGGGACGATTGGGTAAATGTACTCAGCCGCTGGATTGATGAATGGGCAACAGCTTCTTAGTTTTGAAAAAGGCGTACCTTTAGAACAATACATAGGCGTGGATTATTATCTATACATAAAAGCACTTCATCTGATTTTTGTGATCACCTACTTTGCTGGGTTGTTCTACATGCCACGGTTTATGGTATACCTTGTTGAAGCTGCTGACCGTCCACAAGCGGAGTCTGACATTATCATACCTCAGTTACAATTGATGATGCGACGATTGTGGCAAATTATAACTGTTCCTTCTGCTATTTTAGGACTTATTTTTGGGCTTTGGATGCTTTGGACAAACCCCTTTTTATTGGGGAAATCGTGGATGTTGGTCAAACTAGTTTTTGTGGGACTTTTGGTTTTATACCACATAAAAACCCACCGTTTTTACAAGGCGTTTTTACAAGGAAATTGCCACCGTAGCGCCCGTTTTTTTCGCATCTGGAATGAAGGAGCAACACTTATTTTATTTGCCGTGATATTTTTAGCCATACTCAAAGACAGCATCCATTGGATTTTTGGCTTATTAGGTCTTTTTGGCTTGGCTTTTTTACTAATGCTCGGCATTCGTCTATACAAACGTCATCGCAATAAAAACGGGTAGTATATGCGGTTGCCATCTCTTCGCGCTCGGATTTTTATAGCCCTTATTTTTTTGGTAGTGGTGGCTTCGCTATTAATTGCTGGGGTTACCATAGTGCAGTATAGCGAGCAGTCCAACACCTATCACGAACAGCGTTTGGAGCGCAAAGAGAATCAACTTAAAAAGCGACTTAAGTACCTTTTGGAAAGCATGCCATTAGTTGTGGAGGCAGCAAACATTGCGGCGGTTTTTCAACCACACCTGAAGGAAACAGCAGACGTTTTAAACATTAACTTTAGACTTTACAGCCTATCTGGCGAATTACTTTGTTCTTCCCAACTGATGGAATCGACCCCCTCGCAAACACTTTCAGCTGCAATTTTAGAACAACTGCAACCCAATACCGGGGAAAGGCTAATAGATGTGAGTACAACCGATGGCGTAACAACACGCTCCTCATTTTCTTACATATATGATTTAAACGACCAACCATTGACCATTGTTAACGTACCTTATTTTGACGACGATTCGCTTAGTTCAATGGAGCTCAATGCCTTTTTGATTCGTTTGGTTCAAGTATATGTGATCATGTTGATTATTGCCATCGTATTGGCGTTTTTTGTCTCTTCCTATATCACACGTCATTTGGAAACCATCAGCATTAAACTCAATCAAACCAAACTTTCCAAAACGAATAACAAAATAGAATTGACCAAGGCCAGCCGCGAAATCTCTGCGCTTGTATCAGCTTACAACCATATGGTGGATGAGCTTGAAGACAGTGCGGTCAAGCTCGCCAAATCCCAGCGAGATGTAGCTTGGCGTGAAATGGCCAAACAGGTGGCACATGAAATCAAAAACCCCTTGACACCTATGCGATTAAGCATTCAGCATTTTGAACAACAAGTAGCAAAAGGCAATTCCGAATGGAATGAAAAGGTTCACGAGTTTAGCCAATCACTTATTCAGCAAATTGATACCATGAGTGCCATTGCATCGACATTTTCACAGTTTGCAACCATGCCAACAGGTCATTCAGAACGCATCAATGTTAAGGAAGTTGTGGGACGTGCTTTGGAGCTCTATGCAGACGCCCCCATTTCTTTTCAAGCAGTTTCCGAAGTATATGCCCACTTTGATGCTACCCAGTTGGTGCGGATCATCAATAACCTCATAAACAACGCCATACAGGCATGTGAAGAAGTCACGCAGCCTCAGATTTGCGTGACGATTACTACAGAAAAAAAATCAATTGTATTGGCTGTTGAGGACAATGGCAAGGGAATTCCAAAAGAATTACAAGATCGGATTTTTGAACCAACCTTTACTACAAAAACGAGCGGCATGGGCTTGGGCTTGAGTATGGTGAAATCTATTGTTGAAACCTATGACGGTTCTGTCGTTTTTGATTCTACACCAAATGCACTTACGCGCTTTGAACTTCGCATCCCAAGCGTTGATTAGGAATCAATTTCAGCGATAATGTTTTTTTCTAACTGCTGAAGGGTCTCCATTACGTTATCCCTTGGGCAATCCACAGGAGTATGCATCTTAAGCGTAATTTTAGCACCAACACCCATAGGGAAATAGCCATAGCGTGAAAGCTTCCAGGAGTTATTGATGGTAATGCCCACCAGCTTTGCCTCAGGCATGACATCCATCAATTGTTTTAACCCACCCAATCGAAAGGCTCTTGGCTTTGCGCTATTGCTTCGCGTTCCCTCAGGGAAAATCACAATGCTGCCGTTGGTTGCTGCCAGTTTTTCTCCAAACGCTTTGATGTCTTGCAGTGCTTGCTTGGGTTTTTTTCGATCAATAAGCACAGCGCTGCCGTTCCTTAGGTTAAACGAAATACTCGGAATCCCTTTACCCAACTCTTTTTTGCCCACAAACTTTGGATAGGCCTTTTGCAAATACCAAATAAGTGGCGGTATGTCATAGGTGCTTTGGTGGTTTGCAACAAAAATATACGACTGGTTTTTTTCTAACACGAAAGGACAATTCACCACAAATCGAGTTCCTAGAATATTGAGACACCTTAACAATAAAAAATTAAGGGCAATAATACTTGCACGATGCGCCTTAAAACCAAGAGCAAAATAGCAGATACGTTGAATACCATCAAACAATATTAGGGTAAACCCAAATAAGAGGTAGTATAACACGCTAAGCGGATAGGATATTAGCTTAGCCATTCGTGAGTTTTAGCAGTGCGCGTTGTACGCTTCTTTTAGGTTTTCTGCGATAGCGTCAGCAGGCCTGCCTTCAATGTGATGTCTTTCGAGCATATGTACCAATTCTCCGTCATTGAACAGCGCAATGCTGGGCGATGATGGAGGAAAGGGAACCATAAGACCTCTTGCTTCTGCGGTAGCTTCTTTGTCTACACCGGCAAATACCGTAACGAGTTGTGCAGGTGTTTTGTCATTGTCTAGCGACATACGCACGCCTGGGCGAGCGTTGGCAGCAGCACAGCCACAAACAGAGTTCACTACTACGAGCGTAGTGCCTTTTTGATTTATTGCCGAAGCAACACTTTCTGGAGTAGTACATTGGTCAAAACCTACGGCA
>ERZ1047472.1032-NODE-1032-length-22491-cov-47.739214_pt1 | contig 22491 bp, 25 predicted proteins | sample MGYA00383095_ERZ1047472 | MGnify/ENA primary metagenome ERZ1047472 (study PRJEB29581, sample SAMEA5548365) | metagenome | biome: marine; feature: coastal; material: water | depth 1 m | study: Short-term variability in the microbial, nano- and picoplankton... | reverse complement strand
AAAAAGAATTAGTGCAGGGGTTTACCAACTTTAATAATAGACCATAGGCAACTCTTCTTCTTTCAGTTTAGTTATGGTTTAAAGTTGTAAGTTAGACTTAATGGATTGAGGAATTCTTCATAGCTTCCTGGAGCATAGTTATAGATGCGTTTCTGAATTGATTTCAAATATTTATTTGCAATATTAAAATGAAAATTATATTTTTAGATAAGTATTGGAAATAAAATCATGAAAAATTTAATATTTATTTTGATAACTATGTGTTGCTTAGCATCTTGTGGTACTACAAAAAAAGGGGTTATAACCAAAAAGGAGAAAAAAAAGAATTTCATTTTGCCGCCTGATGTAAATTCTAATAAGTACTCAAAAAAAAGAAACCGTAATTAAACCATGGGCAAATTCTCTTCCTTCAATTCAGGGAGTTTTAAACCTTTTAAATAGGTCATACTTATATTTTGTATTTAAAAAAAATGAAACAAATAACTTTTCTATTTTTAATGGTTTCCTTAAAATTAAGTAGCCAAGATATCAATTATAATGTTAATTCTCATTATTATAAAAATGAGATGAATCCTTATTTTGACTTAATTGAAATTGTAAAAAATCATGGAATTGAAGGGCCAAAATATGGCGGTTATGATACAGGTGTTGCTTATGCAGATTTTAATGGCGATGGATACATTGATATTAACTTGTTACTCAACTCAGGAGGTGACGGAGATTTTTGTGAACACTTTATGTTAATAAATAATGGAGATGATACTTTCACTATGGACAATACTTTAATAACCAATATCGACTTTCAAACTTACATGTCTAGAAAAACCATAGTTGGAGATTTCAATGGAGACGATCTGCCAGATGTAGTTAGAATTGCAGGGGGACATGATTGGTTAAGAAAATCAAATATATTAATGAGTGGAAATGATCAGTACACTTTTATGGAACTAGACGTTGTACCTGAATCTCAGTATCATGGTTTTGCTTCTGGTGATATAGACAACGATGGAGATTTAGATCTATTCTTTGGATCTCCAAATGCTGGGTTCGCAATGAATGATGGTACCGGAAATTTCACATGGTATAGTGTTGGTGAAAAAATTAGTAATTATTTTGTAGAGAATACAGAGCAAGATGGTGCATACGGAGTTCAAACTGTAGAAATACTAGATGTAAATAACGATGGAAATGAAGATATAGTAGTAGGTGGACAATATGCAGATAATGATTATGATTATAATTTGATGGGGCCAACTATTTTGTGGGGAGATGGTTCATCCAATTATGATTATAATAATAAAACTGAAATTTGGGGGCTTGGAGAACGTCCAACAATGACAGACGGATCATCTGTTGACAATAATGATGATTTTTCTTTTGCAGATATTGATAATGACGGGTATTTAGATGTAGTACTTGTGTATATTAGACAAATAGATAATGACCCAGATAATAATGGGGGTACTACGATGTCACATTATTACCAAGTTATGAAGGGGAATTCACACACAGAATTCACTGATGTTACAGATGAATGGTTACCAGATAATATTAAATACTGTACCGTCGTATGGATTATTCTTAAAGATATTGACCAAAATGGCCAATTAGATTTAACTGAGTATGCTAAAACCACATCTAAGGCTGGAAGCTTACCAACGACAAATTGTTTACCAGAGGCATGGAGATGGGAGTGGAATGGAAGTTCCTTTAGTACCATATCTGGCTCTCAACTGAGTGTCGATGTTGAAACATCAGGCAATTCACTTAGATTATATCCAAACCCAACAGATAATATCTTATTTGTAAAAGGGAATAAAAACTTAATGAACGTCTCTGTTTACAACACATTAGGGAAAGAAGTGCTTTCAAAAATGAATACTAACAATTTAGATGTAAAAGTATTACCAAAAGGTGTGTATATTATAAAAATTTTAGATGATGTAAGTCAAATCAATAGAAAGTTTATTAAAAACTAAGTCCTAGGCAACTCTACCTCGTTCAATTCCATGAGTTCTAAATCACGTAAATAGGGTTTTAATATACGTATGGATAAAATCTCTTTACCAATCCATTATTAATTGTAAATTGCAATTTAAAATAAATTAACTTAATTATGAAAAAAGGTTCTTTATTACTATCATTTTTAATTTTATTTCAAAGTTGTTTTAGTTATAAGACTGTAGACTATAATAGTATTCCAATTGAAAAAAAACAAAAGGTTGAGGTAAAAGGAGTTGGAGGAACAAATATTAAAGGAACATTAGTTTCTAAAAATGAGCAAATATTGACTGTAGATACCAACGGTCAACTCCAAAAAATTCCTGTAAGTGAAATTTACGAAGTCAAAGTTAGAAAGTTTTCACTCTTAAAATCTTCTGGAGTACTCGCCAGTTCAATATTAGTAGCAACTGCTGTGCTTTTTGCTATTTTTTTAGGGAAACTAATAGGTTTGTAGGAATACTCTCTTCTTCTTTTTTATCTGAACAATTCGGGCTTATAAGAGATCTAATTTAAAATACTATTTTTGAAGTAAAACGAATTCAAACCATAATTATATGTACTTTAAGGAGTTTCAAAAAGACATGCGTATTGCCCATTTAGGTGGAGGAACTGGAATCTTAGTATCAGGCGCAATCTGGCTAATTTCTGGATTGTCTGGCTTGTATTTAACCAAAGAGATAAGTATTTTGATCTTCTTTATAGGAGGAATGCTAATTTATCCTTTGGGGGTGCTTTTTGCTAAGTTCTTAAATAGAACTGGAAAACATCAAAAAAACAACCCTCTCGCTACCTTAGCTACTGAAAGTACAGCAATATTGTTTGTTGGACTTTTTATAGCCTATTCGATTTTCCAAATACAAAAACTATGGTTTTACCCTGTTATGCTCATGACAATTGGTGTAAGGTATTTAGTATTTCAATCAATTTACGGAATGAAATTGTATTGGATTTTAGGACTATTTTTAATGATATTGGGTGTATTCTGTTTGATTTCAAGCCAGTCTTTTCATTTTGGTGGAATCACAGGTGGAATTATTGAACTACTATTTGGGGTCTTGTTTATCTTAAAGGAAAAAAACAATAAAACTTAATATTTTATCACCCTTAATGCATAAGCTGTCTCATTAAGTAGCGAATAATTTCAAAATCTCTTGGAGTAAAAACTAATGTTCGATATTTCGACAGGGAATTCCACTAAAACCACAAAAAGGTTTCCATTAAAGTATAACCCCTTCTCATGAAACAAGACGGGTTAATTAATATCGAATTTAAAGTATTATGTTTGAATTATAGTTCTACTGAGAAATCTAAAAAAATAATTGACTCAAAATGAAAAAAAATAATTTCATACTTATTCTATTTGTTATAATATTTCAAGGTTGTAAAGATGATCATTGTGATGAAATACTATGCTTTACACCACCCGAAAGTTTTCGATTTGAAATTGTTGACAAAACAAGAGGAGAAAATTTATTCACTAACGGAACTTATGAATCTAAAAATCTAAAAATAACGGACAATTTAAATAATAATGAGACCGTGGAATTTACATTTATATCAGAAAATAATATCAATTTGATTCAAATCGGTTCAATTGGCTGGGAAACAGAAATTGTAAATCTAAAAATTGATATATCTGACAATCATATTTTTAACTTCTACGTTCATGCTGAGAGAAATACGGGAAATTGCTGTAGTTTTACTGAGTATAAGGAAATTACGATAACGAATTCAGAATTTGAATTTGATAGTCAAACGGGAATTTATAGAATACTTGTAGCATAAAAACGATTGGCCAACAACACCTTTACTACATTAATCTTTTTTTAAAGTAGAGCTGGAAATGGGCCATTAATTATATATATACCCATAATGACTCCTATTGCTATAAAATGGCCCTTTCGAGGAATAAATGGCTTGTAGTGTTTTTTGTTTTTTACAATTTTATTGTTAACATCAAAAGTAACCGTGCGGTTGCTCTTGAATGGATTGACGTAATCATACTTCCAAATTTCTTCACTATCGTTTGTTTGTAATATTGATGTTGGCTCACCATATTTTGATGTAATAAGTTCTTTTGGATTGCTATTTTTTGAGTATAACGGTTGATTAATTGTTGGTGAGCAATTGTAAAAAGCGATGGATATAAAAAAAAGAAAAAAAAGTTTTTTCATCGTCATGTTTTGGTTACACGAATATAGGAATTTAAACCACAGGCACAACTATTCTCCCTTTAATGTTGGAATTTTTGAACTACAAATAGAACAACTAACTCACAAGCCATAGATATTTTAAATAGAAAATATAGATAGTTTGGGTAAAATTAAATTTTGTAAATTGAAATCTACAAATACTAAAAAATAGTAAAAATGAAAAAACTTTTTATCATGGCTTTGTTAGCGGTAATTTACCAGTTTTCATTCGCCACACTCGTTTATTTTGGATTAGGCGGTGCAGAATTTTTTGGAGCAAATGCAACATTTCCAGAAATGAACAATCCTGAAAATAATAATTTAGTCTTAAATTTACTTAGTAGTATCATTACTGGAGTTGCTTTTTACTATGGGTTTCAAAAGTTTAGTGATGAATCGCACTCAAATATAAGTGGCGCTAAATTGGGATTTTTCGTATCTGTATTTGCTGTCATTACAACCAATATTTCCAAGGAATCATTTAACAATTTTTATATCAGTAATTCAATTGCTACTTTAGAGACATTAATATGGGTTCTTCATTTTATTGTATTTGGAGTTGTAACTGCGGTTGTTTTTAGAAAAATAAAAGACTAAATAAAAATAAGTTAGTTGTATTTTAAAATTAATAAATAGTATATTGTGAGAGAATTAAATAATTAACTTTAAATACAATTAAAATGAAGAAATTAGTACTGGCCTTAGCGCTCATTCCATTATTAGGGTGGAGTCAAGTAAAATCAGGGGTAACTTATTCAGAGCATCCAGCTTATGATGTAATTACAAAATCTTACCAAATATGGGAATCAGGAACGGAAGCTGAACTTAGAGCATTGTATGCGGAGGGAGCTAAATTTTGGGGGCCTGGTGACGAGGAAGCTAATAATATAGATCAAGAAGTAAGTAACATGCTCTGGTGGCAAGAAAATTTTAGCGATATAAAATATACTGTCATGAAAGGCGCAACACCAGACATTATTAAATATGAAGATGATGATAAAGGAGCTTGGACGATGGACTGGATGGTATTCTCTGCTGTAAACAAAACCAGTGGTAAGGCTATTAAAGTAAATATTCACTCGAATAATTATGTGACAGAAGATGGGAAAATCACGATGTCAATGAGCCACTTTGATAGAGAGTCTGCAGGAGAGCAAATTCAAGCATCTTTTGGATGGCATAGAAACGGTCGTGTGTTTGATGAACACCCAATTATTGATAAATTGAATAAAATGGTTGCACATTTCGAGGCTGGAGAAATCTCGGAATTGGCCTCTTACTTTTCAGAAGATGCAGCCTTTTACCGACTTGGTGTGGACGGAAAATTAAATCTAGAAGAACGAACTGCTACATGGAATCAGGCTGTAGCAGCAAACAGTGTTCGTAAACTAGAACAGTCAGGATATCCGGATGCTATTTATTATTCAAGAGACAAAGGCCAATGGGTGGTGCTGTCTTGGTGGTGGGTAAACAATACAAATGCAGAAACAGGAGAAAAAACTCGTGAATATCTTCATATGAGTCACGACTTTAACAGTGAAGGTAAAGTGACCAGAGAAGTTATTTATATGGCTAATTAAGCACCCTCCTCTACCAATTTTTAAGTTCGATATTTCAAAAGAGAACTTTCCTAATATAATAAACGGTTATACTTTTTTTGAAGTGTAGCCGTTTATTTATATCTTTAAATGTAACTTTTAATTAAATGACTTATTATTCTAAAGTCTCATATCCCTTATTGATTATTGTATTTATAGTTTTTTTTGGACCACTAATCCCCAGCTATATATACGATGATTTTAAAAGTAATATGGTTTTAATAACCGTAGCTTTGATCATTTTATATGGATTTATTTTACATATGTTTTTCAATACAATTTATACAATTGATAATGAGAGGTTACACATTACATGTGGTTTTTTTCGTTATAATTCGATAAATATCATGGAAATTAAAAAAATTTCAAAGTCTTATAATATGATTTCGTCTCCTGCAGCTTCGTTTGATAGGATTGAAATTACGTATGGTAAGTTTGAGGAAATTATAATTTCACCAAAACACAAATTGAAATTCTCTGAAGATTTACAGAAAATTAACCCCAATATTATCAATAATCTTAGGATGTAATTTGTTTATCCAATAGATGATAATTTCAAAATCTTCATCACTAGAACGAACCGTCAATTTTTCGAGGAACTACCTATTAAAATAATAATATAGTATACAAAATGTGTATATTGCACAGCACCTGTTGGTTTGCTAGGAGATCTTATCCGAAACGATAGGCATCACATAAAAATAATAACTAAATGAAAAAAGTATTCCCCATATTCCTAATTTTAGCTATAATTTTAGTCTTAATATATTCGTTTAAAAAGAAGGAAAAAATAACTCATTTTAGTGATGAGAAAATAGAGATATCAACAATTTCTTATGATAGCATAAATAAAATGAAGGATACACACTGGAAACTAAAATGGGCAGATGAATTTGAAAAAGAAACTATAGACTCTAATAATTGGACTGCACAAGTAGTGAAAGCTGGAAGATTTAATGGGGAGTGGCAGCGTTATACAAACAGTGGTCAAAATGCATATGTAGAAAATAATTGCCTAGTTATAAGGGCAATACACGAAAGTGATAAACATGGTTTAAATCAATATACTTCTGCACGATTACACACAGCCAACAAGCAATCTTGGAAATATGGAAAAATTGCTGCACGGATAAAGCTTCCTCAAGGCATGGGTATGTGGCCAGCCTTTTGGATGCTCGGAGCAAATATAGACGAAAATGGAGGGGATACGCCTTGGCCTCAGTGTGGAGAAATTGATATTTTAGAATTGTATGGCACTAAAGACGATGGTCTTATTGAATCGAATGTTCATTACGCAGATGCTTCAGGCTCACATGCATCCATGGGAGCAGAGTCTTTTCAATTAGAGAAAGGCAAATTTTCAGATGAGTTCCATGTATTTGAATTAGAATGGAATGAAAATGAACTTATTTGGTTTGTAGACGGAAAACAATTTGCAGAGATGGATATTTCTTCAGATGAATTAACAGAGCTTCACAAAGAGTTTTTTATTCTTTTTAATATAGCTGTAGGAGGAACTTATGCAGGTAGGCCGGATGATACCACTAATTTCCCACAACACATGTATGTTGATTGGGTAAGGGTATATGAAAAAGTAATCAACTAAGACCAACGTTTGTATTTTGTTGCTTGGTTTCTTGATCATAGGCATGTTACATTCTTCTAGTTTAATAACTTATAAACTCCGAAGGTAGGGTAGCGATTACTTTATACAAAGTCACTGTATTTTGCTATTTGTTGGTGTTATTGGAGGCAGGTTATTAATATCTTCTCCTTTTATTTCTTTTGATTCGAGGCAATTAAAAAATTAAACGAACATTTCTTATATTTGAATATTAAAACTACCTAATTATGAAAAAACAACTCTATCTTTTCGCATTCTTAATCTCTTCAATAGTTTTCTCACAATCCAAAGAACGTATTAGTTTACATGTTTTTGATTTACCAAGCGGAGTAACAATTGAAGAATTTCAAAAAGACCTAGATCGGGCAAATAATATATATGAAAAAAATGGATTTGGAGCCAATAAATACAGGGTTTACCAAGTAAGTTCAGAAGACGAAGCCAAAGAACATCGCTACATGTGGTTAAGTACATGGTCTAATGATGCAGAATATAACAATGCGCATTCAGAAGAAATAGATGATTTTTGGGTAAACTATTTCACTCCAAAATATGAAAAGATGTTAGACAAACATATTTATAGAAAGTTTTTCTCAGTTAAGTAAATTTTATGGCTGTGAAAAAGTTTTTGAGAAAGGGTCGAGATTGGATTTTTACAAGGAAGCAAAAAAAATAATAAAACAGTCATACTAAAAGCGTATGACTGTTTTATTTTTTAACTTAAAAAATAATTTTAAGGTAATTTGAATAAATCTTCCACCTTGCAATTCAACGTTTTAGAAATTTTCAAAGCCAACACTGTGGAGGGAACATACACTCCATTTTCAATGGCATTAATGCTCTTTCTTGACACCTCGGCTCTAACAGACATTTCTTGCTGTGTTAAACCAGCGGCTTTTCTCAGGGTCTCTAAATTATTGAGGAGTTTTTTATGGTTTTTACCCATAATTATTTCTTTTCAAATTCTTCAACAGCATTGGTCAATTCTTTTCCTGTATTTGGATAGAGATAACCAGCGATCATAGTTCCTATTCCTATAAACCCAACCAAAGCTCCAACACCCTTTAGAACATTTCCAATTGCAAATTCTCCAAGAAGATATAAACCCATACCCACAAAAATTGTGATGACTCCGTTTCTACGATAATCTATTGGCTCTTTTTTTCTTTCATCAAAAATACTTAGTAATTCTTCTAATTTTGATTTGTCATCTAAATGTTTGGAAACCTCAATTATAGTTTTATTCTTGTCCTTACTTTCTTTATAAAGCCAGAAAAATACAGCGAGTGGAATTATGATTCCAGTTAGCATTCCAAAAATTGGTATAATAATATTTTGATCCATAATTTAATTTTTATTAATGTAACGCAAACGTAACATTTATTTTAATGATACGCAAACGTTACACCATAATAATTTTTCTAGTACTTTCTAGACGACAGAAGAAGTTAAGATAGAAAAGACAAGAATTTTTAGAAAAAAGCCTTATGGACATCAATATCTAAACCATCTTTTTTATTATATTTGAGAAGGAAACTATTTCAATAAAATAGCGTTTGAATATAGGAATCAATTGTTTAACGAAGAGGATGCTGATAGCAACACACCAAAAAGGATGATCCAATTTTTTGCCAAAGCTAAGTTGAATTCTTTTGGAGAATTATATTATTTTGGATTTCTTTTATTCAATTTGGTCATTCCTGCACTTTGTAACTAGGTTAAATTTAAAATTATTATACTTATTTTCATTCAATGATGTATTTTTCGAAGGGATTATATTCCCTATTTATTTTTATATTTTTAATTCCTTTCACCTCTTTTAGCCAACAAAGGGCAATTCCTGAAATCACTGAACGTTTAATCGTAGACTCGCTAACAAATCAGATTTTATATGTTACTAGTGAATCTTTAACACGATTAGATGTAAACAGTTTAGAGATTCTTGAAACAAAGAAAATCGTAAAGCCAAATACTTGGATTTCCCTTCTCCCAGTTATCAAACAAAATAGATTACTTTTTCTAAATCAAAAAGGAGGTGAAGTTTTTCAATTAACAGAACAAGACAGTCTCCTAAGAGTTGATAATTCTGATATTAAAAATTTCTTGATAGGAAGTTCTATATTCATAAAAAATGATACCCTTATGAGACATGGTGGTTATGGGTATTGGACACAGTCCAATTTTTTTACTTATTTAGATAAAAGTACAAAGGAATGGGAGATATATCCTATATCTCTAACTTCAAAAAAAGCTACTACAGTTAGTAATCATTTTGCCATTAATAAAGAGAATTTTTTTTATTTTTTTGGGGGATTTTATGTGACTCATCTCGGAACAAGAAATGAGGTTTCAAATAATGAAGTTTGGTCTTTTAATTTTCAAAGTAAAAATTGGAATCTTTTAGGGAAATTAAAAGCTAATTTTTCAGGACGCGATTTTAGAAGTTTTACTGATGGTAAGCATAGTTATATTTTGGATGGTAAAGCCACATTATTTAAGGTGAATATTGAACAAAATACACTCACTGAATATAAAATTAATCCTATTTTACATTTATTTAATAATGATATCGATCCTGTCATTTTCAATGATCAACTTTATTATCTTAATAAGAGTAGTGTGTTGAAAAAAGTAGCTTTTAAAGAGCTTACAAATAAGATTGTACAAATTACAGCTTTATATGATACAGAAATGACGGTCATTTATTTATTAATTAGTTTTGGACTTGTTTTTTTATGCATCGCTTTTTTTGGAATTTATAGATATATAAAATCAAGGAACTCGTTGGTTATATTAGAGAATGGGTTGAAGTATAGATCTAAGTTTATAGAATTGGATGTTATGGCTCTTACTATTCTTAAAAGAGCGATTACAAGAGAAATGGAATTTACAGAAATATATGCTCTTGTTAGTAAAAATCATTTAAGCAAAATTCAAAACGAACGCATACGAAATCAGTACATTGATAAAATTAACACCCAGATTAAATGGCTATTGGGTTCTAATCATGATATTTTAATTATTGTCAAATCTTCTTTTGATGCTAGATATAAATCGGTTATTTTTAATAAGGATTTTTACGATAAATTCATATAATTCTGTTCAAATTTAAGACCTTCTTTTTTTATCAAGATCAATTATGTTTTCTGAACCCTCTAACCTGGAGTTACCCTACAAATAAGGTTACCAATTATATATTCTTAACTGGATTTTATCAAAACCATATTAAAGTAGGTAAACAAATCCCAAGGGTTTTAGAATAGGCATTCAAAAATAGGGACTAAAAAAATAGGGTGTCTTAAAGAGACCCTATTTTCATTTGAATTGTCATTAATTACGTCAGTGATTTAATCAATCACAAGATTTGCTATAGTTACATCGAGAAGTAGACGTTATCAATTAGCACTGTTGCGTTGACAAATGCATTGTTTGAATCCTGAGGATTCCACATAGAAAATGGAATTTTCAATCCCGAAAGGTCTAAATCTGTAAAATCAGCCAGCGGAATCGTATACTCTACAAATCCATCAGATAGTTCAGTTCCAGTATAATCAGCCAAATAAACAACAGCATCAGTTCTAATAGTTTCTAGTTTTATCTCACAATTCACAAAAGAATCTGGTTTTTTTAGTGAAAATTTAAGTGCTGTAAAGGCACTCATATCTTTAGAGTTCTCTAGCAGAAGGTATCCACCACCCCAATTTTCACCGGGGAAATTGAACGCCAAACTAGCATCTCCGTCAATTGCACTGTCAGAGGAGGCTACTTCTGGTGCTCCTGGGCCATATACAATTACCTCCATTGTACCAAGGTCTGTAAATCCGTCTTGAACGGCATGATCTGCTAGGGTAGGTTCTATAAGTTGTCCCACAGTTTCTTCTTCAATATTCAAAACAGGAGCATCTGGGGCCTGAAAACCATTCTTAGAGTAAACTCTTATATAATCTGTATACATGGTTTGAGGAAAAACAGTTGTTGCATCCGGTTCTCCAGGCCAATAGCCTCCTACAGCAACATTCAGAATTAAAAAGTAACTGCGAAGAAATTCTTTCATGTCATCTTCAATCGCAATTGTATTCAGCATATTGCCATCTACACTAAAAGTTATTGAATTAGGAGTCCAATCCATACTAAAAACATGATAAGAAGAGCTAAAGTCTGGAGATTTGATAGAACTCCTTTGTATTTCACCATGTTTATTTTCATCGTTTGTAAAATGAATAGTTGAATACTGTTTTGAGGGCTCATTCCCTAGGACTTCTACCATATCTATTTCCCCGCATCCTGGCCAGCCAATTTGATCTTTGTTGTCTCCTAACATCCAAATGGCAGGCCATAAACCCTGTCCTTTTGGCATTTTAGCTTTTATTTCTAAACGACCAAAGCGCATGCTAAAAAGATTTTGAGTGGTTAGTTTTGCAGAAGTATAGCCCCCTGAATTATCTTCAAGTGCTGTTATCGCTAAAACGGAAGCACCTTCATCTTCAACGATACTTGCATTTTCACTATTTGATGTATAAATTTGTTTTTCATCATTACCCCAACCAACAGGCAATCCATAATCTGCTCCATCACCTAACTCATAGGTCCAGTTATTACTATTTATCTGCGCTTCATTAAATTCATCATTCCATTGTAGGGTCCATCCTTCGTATACGGTTGGAATCTCTGCGGAATCATTTGAATCTGGGTCATTATAATTATCATCTTTGTTGCATGAAATTATGATCATTGAAATTGATAAAAAAAAGATTTTAAAAGCTGTTTTTTTCATAATATAAATATTGTGACTTGTGTAAGGTGAAATTTTTTTAGAATGCCAAAATAGATAAAAATAATTACTTTTTACAACTAATTTTTTGCATTTTTTTTCCTCAGATTTTTATTTTACATTTAAAATTCATTTAAAAAATAAAACAATGAAAACAATAACATTATTATTAGTTGTTTCGGTATTCATTTCTTGTAGCAATTCAGTTAAAGAGGTTGAAGTTGATCGAAAAGCCGGTGAGTGGGTAAATACAGGGGTGAAATATTCAATAGGATCAGATGCTGATGTAGCGATTGTCAAAAAAATGTTATCAAGCCATGTGTCATTAGATGCAGAAGGGGTGTTTTCTTCAATTAATGATTCGTTAACCTACTATCCTCATAATATGAAATCAGCCATTAAAATGGATGTAAACATGTTAAAAGATTATTTTTCTCAATACGATTCGATTCAAAAGGTCATAAAATACTACCTGCCTTACACTGTTGAATCTTGGTCTGGAAGTATCGTTCAAGTGGGGGCTGTAGAAACAAGATTTAATAAAAATGGAAATATTGAAAAAGAACGTGTCATCGATAAGTTTTTTATTGGCGAAGATGATATGGTTCATACGATACGCGAATGGAAAGCCGACTGGTAAAATAACAGATACAATAAAAAGCCCATCATATTTGATGGGCTTTTTATTGTAAAATATATTTATGAACACTTTTTAAAAAACTGTTTTTATTCCCTGAATAGCATCTTTTTTAAAATAAGTTGTTTGTTGCAAGTTATTATCTATATTTGGTTTTTTATTTTTTATATCAATTCTTTTATGGCAAGTTATTTTTCAAGATTATTTTCAAGACCTTCTCAAAATTATAAACCTATCGATGGTATTAGAGCCATCGCTGTTTTATGGGTTATTATTTTTCATGCTTGGCTATTTCAATACAATGACTTCACTTCTGTGGGAGAAAAAATATTTGAAAACCCTCTTTTAATATGGATTTCTAAGGGAGATTTAGGGGTTGATTTATTTTTTGTGATCAGTGGTTTTTTGATAGGGTCAATTTTATTTAAAGAGTTTAAAAGGTCTAACCGTCTCAATTTTAAAAAGTTTTATACCAGACGTATTTTACGTCTGCTACCAGTCTATGTTTTTTCTATGATCATCGCTTTATATTTTCTTGAGGGTATGGGTGCAGATCGATGGACAACCGCATGGTCTAATCTGTTATATATAAATAATTATGTGAGAGGATCTTATATGGGTTGGACCTGGTCTTTAGCAATTGAAGAACAATTTTATATTGTCATTCCTTTTCTCATTGCTTTTATATTTCCCTTTTTTAAGAGAAAGCGTATCCCATTTGTTATTTTGTCTTTGCTGACGATTTCATTAACCTATCATTATTCAGTGAATATTCATGATTTTCAAGTGCCATTCAAGTCGTCTTTTTTAGATGAAGATTGGGAGAATTGGTTTTGGGAGTACTATATGCTTACACATTTAAGATATGGTGGATTACTTTGTGGAGTTATTGGAGCATACATTAATGTATACCATCAGAATCAAATAAAATCATTTTTTGACAATAAACAGCAAGTGACTAATTTTCTTTTTTGCCTCAGCTTTGTAATTTTTATTTTGATATCAAGTATATCTTTAGGACAATGGACAAATCTTAAAAGTTCCATTTTTGATGGGTATCATAACAACATACCGAGAATTTATGAAATTATTCACCGTGAAATTTTTTCATATGCCGTATTGTTTATGATTTTTTGCTGTTTGTATTCAGAATCAAAAATAGTAAGGCCCTTGAATCGCTTTCTCTCTATGAAGTTTTTTTATCCCATTTCTCAGATTTCTTATTCTGCGTATCTTTTTCACGAGATGTTCATGTTTTGGTTTTTCCCAAAATTTAATGACTACGCTCTTGGAAGTTTGTCTGATACACAGATTGTTTTAACTAATAGTTTGATTTCGATAATTGCCATTATAATCGGCTCTACTCTCATGTATGTCTGTATAGAACAACCTTTCCAAGATATCAAAGAAAAATTAAGATTTACAGATAAAAAATAAACGATGAAAAGTACATCGAAATTGCCATGATAAGATTTTTGAATGCAATTTGAGGTCTATTTTTTCTTTGTTAAATTGACTCAAAAAGAATACCATTGTAACAGTTTTAAATTTTGATAGTTAGTTGATTTTTTTAAAAAAAAAGGAGCTTTATTTAGTACAAAAAATAAGTTGCTTTTTAAAATTAATTATTATATTTACTTCAACAATAATAAATAATCTTAAATTTAAAAACAATGAAAAAATTAGTATTAGGCGTATTGATGTTATCAGTGATGTCAATCTCTGCACAGAAAAAACATAAGAATGGTAGAATATATGACCAGCACCCTGGGATTGAATTAGTCAATGAATTTACTGATGCTTTTGTTGCAGGAGACGCAGATAAATTGAAATCTATGGTAACTGAAGATTTTAAATGGTGGCAAATGAATTCTATGGAGCCAAAGCCATTAACCCTAAATAGATTGCTCAGAAGATCTAATTATTTGAGTAAAAATGTTATTGGATTACAAATTAAAGACAGAGGGTCTGCTTATTCTGATGCAATGGAATATGGGAAAGACGATTTAAATGTATATACCTATCAAATATTGAAAGGATTTGATAAAAACACGGGTTATAAATTTCAGATACCAAGAAATTCAATCTTCTTTTTTAGTAAAGATGGTAAAAAAATTAGTGGTTTATCGGTATCAGATAGTCAACTAAAGTGGAAAAAATCTTACGATGCTTGGGGTACTACAAAAAATGGAACGATCTACAAAGACCATCCAATGATTTCAAAAGCGAGATTATTATACGCATATATAGAAATAGGAGATATGGAATCAATGAAGGCTTTGTATTCTGAAAATGCGACCATATTAGATGTTATGAATTCAGAGAAGGATGCCTCTAAATCAGTTGAAGAAGAAATGGAAAGTCTTAAAGAATTTTACAAACAATATGAGATTCTTAATGTGAGTGAAAGTGGATATCCGGATTTATTCGAATATGAAGGGTCAGATAACAAAACGATCATATCATGGTGGGATATAACTGTAAAAAATAAAAAATCAAATGCGATAAAAGAGGCTGTTCACCATTCTCAGATAGTGGTAAATAAGGAAGGGAAAATTATTAATGAGCAATATTATTTTAATGCTTCACAGCTTCCTAAGTAATAGGATTTAATTCTTTTGAACCGAATATAAAAACCCTCAATCATTGAGGGTTTTTTTAAATAATTAATTTTTTTTAACAACTAATTTACTATATTGGTAAAATAATTTAAAATTTAACAAAATGAAAAAATTAATTTTATTAGCCCTACTAACTGTATGTATTTCATGTTCTGATCAGGGAAATAGTTCCTATGATGCCAATGTAGAAACAGTTAAAAAATTTCTTGAATTGCAAGCTTCAGAGACAGGTTTCGAAGATCAACTAGAGATGATTCACCCTGATGTAATGTGGCAACCTGCGTTTCATGGAGCAAGTCAAGTTGGAAAAGAAGCAATGGGACAGTATCTAAAAGGTTGGCAAGATGCTATGGAAGGAGTTGTTTACACTCCAGAGAATTATTTGCCAGGTGTTTCAGCCGAAACTAAATTGGCTGACGGAAGTGTTCGTTCCTATGGGAAATGGACAGGAATACACTCTGCAACGGGTAAAAGTTGGGAAATAACATCTTATCATACATGGGATTTTAAAGATGGAAAAATTATTGCTGGCGGCGATTATTTTGATGCTGGTGGATTAACAAATTTCCTCATGGAATCTGCTTCTTCGGAAACTGAATAACTGTAGAAATTATCAGATTATAGATATCATATAAACCCTCACTCGTTGAGGGTTTATTTTTTTATCCCTATGATATATTGCTAGCTCAGTTAGTAAAAAAATACAGCTATATGAAAAAATGAAATGAGTATCTATCGGGTAATAATTTCATTTGGTCATTGGTTTTTATAGCTTATTTGTCTCATGATATTTTTGATGCATATGTATGGGGTGTAGAGATTTTTTTTCTTAAAAAGATAAAATTCTTAATCGAATTAGTGAATAATTTTTTAAAACGTCGCATTCTCTTCGTATATTAGAACAAGAATTTATAAAAATATTTGATCGTATGAAATTTATCAACAATTGGTATCCAATTATTTTAGCATTTGGCTGTTTATTATATTCTGTATCCTATGCACTACTTGGAATGTATGAAGAGGCTCAATATTCAGCACATTGGCCGGGAACAATATTATTATTTGCAATCGCTATTAGACAAAGAAGAAATAAAAAATGAATATAGGATTTTTCATAGTGGGTGCTGTTATATTTGCGACATATATGGGATTTACCATATATAACATCATTTACTCAAACCGTAAGCAAAGAGAAGATAATTATCCAAACAAAAGTTCCGATAGGAAAGCACTTTAATTTAAAGGACATTTTATTTTTAAATAGATAAATAGTGCTCGATTTTTTGGATATAAAACGAGCACTTATTTCAATTTTAAAAGAGTTAAATTCAGTTACAATGATCCTGTTAATTAGGAACATCATCAGTTCTGTTTTTAGTCATCATTCTAAAACGAATTATTTTAATTCATTTCTGGAAGACCATTTTTTCCTTTTCTTGGAGCATAGGACGTATGTAAAATTTTCCAACCCTCATCAGTCTCAACCCAAGTTGAAGAAGCTCTAGTTGCATATGAGACCGTCTTATTTGTCTTAATTATTGTGTATTTCCCATCTGCGACGAAAGTAATCACAGCCGTTTTCATATTTGGAGAAAAGTAAGTTTTCATATCAGACAACTCAAAGAATTCCCACGTCAAAGGAGCCTCTTTAATTACATCTTTTTTTGTGTAAATGTAAAAAGGATTTAAATTTGAGTCTCCAGTAGATACTTGAATTTCTGGGTGTTCAAACTTTTTATAAGACTCATAATCGCCAGCCAGAATTGCTTGTTGCATTTCTTGTTGTTTTTCCGTAATGTTTTTGCTCATATCAGCAACGTTATTCTTAGCATAATACAGCAATGCATTAGCTCTGTAAGGAGAAGAGAATGTCCCAAAATCTATTGCTTTAAGTTGTGTTTTTAAAGCGTTTTCATAATCGTTCATTGAAGCATAGTGCTCTGCCATTGAATCATACGAATTAGGGCCATCATGACTATTTTGAGACATTTTCACGTATTTCATAGCTTGTGCTGTATCCTTTTCTCCGTAGGCTCCATTCATGTATCCGTATGACATCATGTTATAGGCAGATGAAGAGTATTCTGGAAATTTTTCAGCAAATACTTTATAAGAATTAAAATCTCGAATAGAGGTAGGTAGGAAATTAATTAACGGGCTTTTTGGAAATTTTTCAACCATACTTTTTTCTAAAGATTTCTGATCTTCAGAAGAAGCTGACATATAATCAAACCATGCTTTTTCTTCTGCGGTTAGTTTATTGGGGTTAATTTCTTTTAATTTTTTAGCTCTACTTCCCCAATTTGAATTTGCGCTGCTGATGAAGGCTAGAGTTAATTTAGCACAACCACAATTTTCGTCCAATAATAAGGCTGATTTGGCCGAACCAAAAGCTGCCATATATTCTAAATTGAATGCATATTCTACTGCTTGATTTGCGATAATTGTAGCTTTTTTATTGCAGGAAGCTTTTTCAATCCACTGAGCATTTATAATCATTGTAAAGCTCAAAGCAATAAGGGTGATAATGTTTTTCATAATAAAGGTTTTAAATTAAAAGATTAATAGGTGTATGTAAACAAATATAAAAAATTAGTTGTTAAAAGCAATTATTTTAAATGTATTGAAAATTCATTTTTATTCTATTTAATTCATTTTAAATTACATTGTTGTTAAATATTAGGTGTAAAAATTGTATTTGTTATATTTGCATACGATTTTAAATAAAAAGTCGTTTTAAATAGATACTGTTAAGATTTGAGTTTGAAAAAAAATTATACCTGTGCGATTGCAAAATCCATCAACCTCTTGGGGGATAAATGGTCTCTTCTAATATTAAGAGATATTATCCTACATAAAAAATCTAGATTTAAAGAATTCAAATCCTCTAAAGAAAAAATAGCCACTAATATTCTGTCAAATAGATTAAAAACTCTTCTTGAAGCCTCTCTTATTGAAAAACTCAATCCTTTAGGAACCAAAAAAAGTACCCAATACATAGCAACAGATAAAGGAATTTCAACCTTGCCGATCATCATGAATTTATATTTGTTCTCTATTGAATCTATTGACGAGTCCGTTTTGAATGAATCTCAAATTCAAATAAAGCAAGCGATTACTTCCGATCGTCATGTATTTGAAGAAACAAGAAAAAAAGAGTACTTAAAATTTGTTCAAGAATTAAGAAGTTCTCTGTGATCTAGTTGTTTAAATGTGGTAATCAATTCAAGACAGAAAAATTATTCAGTCTTTTATTTTGCTAATCACGTTATGGATATTTATTTTTATCATTCGAAAATCAATTTTTTTTTTAAATCTTAGCAAGATGCTTTTCTATTGATACAAACTGTACTACATAAGAATTCGATGAACTATTTTAAAAGAATAAAACTTCTTTTGTTGGTGTGGCTGTTTTTACTCTCTAATAAAACCAGCTTTTGTCAATTCAAGACTGGTTTAGGGAATCCGTTTATTAAAAATTTCTCAAAAAAAGAAGTAAAAAAAGATCTCAAGGTTTTCGATATTTCTCAAAATAAAAACGGAGAGATGTATTTTGCAAATCCTGGATATTTATTAGAATATGACGGGTTTTCTTTTAAAAATTATTTTGTTAAAGACCAATCAGACCTTCGTGCGGTTCTATATGAGGATGATGATCATATTTACTCTGCTGGTATTGGAGGTTTTGGATTTTGGTCGAAAAATAAGAAAGGAATTTTAGAATATTCAAGTTTGTATTTTAAATATCCAAATAAACAAGCGCCATTACTTCCGGTATTTTTAAATATAGTATCAGCAAAAGGAACAATTTTTTTTCAATCTTTTCAACAAATATATACCTACAACCCGAAAAATAATGATTTAAATAACATTTCTGCGATCAAAGGATTTAGTAAATTATTTTCATCAAATAATAGGGTTTTTGTCCAAGATGTATCTATTGGGTTGTTTGAAATAATTGATTCTAATAAAACCTTCATCAAAGGCTCGGAGAACATTTCTTTTGATATCATTGGTGTATTTGAGGATAATACTCATGGGTTGTTATTGGCTACCAAGAATAACGGTTTTTGGAATTTAAAAAATGGAGTACTCCAAAAGAAGTCCTGGCAAATTAATGAGGAAATTCAAAAATCTATCATTACTGATGTAAAAAAATACCAAAAAAACAGATTAATTATCGGGTCTTTGAGAAATGGGTTTTATATTATTTCTAAAGAAGGTCGTATACAAGCACACTTTAATAGAGATAATGGAATAGCAAACAATGCTATCCGTAAACTTTTTGTTGATAACAATGACAATATATGGTTGGGAACAGAATCAGGGATTAGTTATATAGAAATAAATAGTAATACCAAATATTTGTTAGATACGAAAAATGGTTTTGGGACTGTTTATTCAAGTTTTTTAAAAGATTCTTCCCTGTACTTAGGAACTTACCAAGGATTGTTTGTAAAGAATATAAAAAATAGTTTTTCTGATCCAAAACTTTTGAATAACAGTACTGAGCAAATTTGGAGGATAGATGAGATTGATGGGCAACTCATAGTTGGAAGTGATAAAGGGCTTTCCGTAGTTCGTGATAATTCCTTAAAAACAATTCATCTGGAAGGAGGTGCTTGGAGTTTTATCAAACACCCTAAAATTAAAGATCTACTGTATGTTGGTTTTTATTCAGGAATTGCCGTTTTTGAAAAAGTAAATAATCAGTGGAGTTTTGTTGAAAAATTTCAAAATTTTGGAGAATCATCAAGGTTTTTAGAATTCGATCAGTTTGGTCAATTATGGGTTGCTCACCCCTCAAAAGGGTATTATAGATTAACATTGTCTACAGATGGCAAGGAGCTTAATGATGTTGAGTTTTACGGAGTAGAAAACTCTAACGTTACACCTTATGCCTACTTTTGTAAGATAGATGGGAGTTTAATTTTTTATAATCCTAAGGGGTTCTTTTCATATGATGCCATAGATAACGCATTTACAAAAGCAAAATATCCGTCTGAAATATTTAAGGGATTAACAAACATCAATTATATTTCACAAGATGAAAATATATTTTGGTATTCCACTCCGAATTCCTTGGGATATGTTGTAAGAAGTGGCAACGATTTTAAGAAGGTTCAAGAACCTTTTCATACTATTTGGGACAGCAATTTAAAAGACTTTAACAATGTAAAAAAATTAAATAATTCGATTTATGCAATTGGGATAGATAACGGTCTTGTTTTTCACAAGATTCATAAAACAATTCACAAAAAATCACAAGTCAAACCTACAATAAAATCATTAGAATTTATAAGTTCTATAGATACGATCACCGCACCAATTATTTTTGAAAAGGAGTTAAAGATTCCATACAGTAATAACTTTTTAAAAATTAAACTTGCTTTACCAAACAATCCGCTAAGTAATTCTAGACAATTTCAATATAAATTGAATGGGTTGGAAAATCAATGGTCTCATTGGATTAATGAATCTGAAATAAAACTCCCTTCTCTTACTTCAGGTGATTATGTATTAGAATTGAGAACAAAAATGGAAGTTAATCAAGTTTCTGAAAGTGTAAAAATTCCATTTTATATCGCTTATCCATGGTATATTTCTGGGGTAGCTAAAACCTTTTATGTAGTGTTGTTTTTTATAACATTCATCACTTATAGAAGCTTCCTAAAGCGTAAAAATGAAAAATATGTAATTCGATTAAAGTATTTAGAAAAGCAAAAAAGAGAACGTCAAAAAGAAAAGTTTGAATTACAGAAGCTAGCAGCGGATAAGGAGTTATTTCTTTTAAAAGAAGATAATTTGAATTTAGAAATTAAAAAGAAAAATTCGGCCTTGGCCTCTTCAACTCTAAATAATATTAAGAAAAACGAATTACTAGCGGATCTAATTAATGATCTTAAAAATATTGACAAAGAATTGGTGAATAATTCATTGCATTATCCAGTAAAAAAAGTAATTAAAAAAATTAATAATCACTTATTAGATAAAGAAGATTGGTTAACTTTTCAACTTCATTTTTCCAATTCACACGCTCAATTTTTTGAAAATCTAAGAAAAAAACATTCAGATTTATCCCCCAATGAAATTAAGTTAAGCGCTTACTTGAAATTAAATCTTTCTTCAAAAGAGATTGCTGCGTTGATGAATGTTGCCAATACAAGTGTAGAACAAAGTCGTTATAGACTGCGGAAAAAATTCAATTTAGATAAGGACATAAATCTTGTAAATTATATTCAAAAAATTTAATCAAATTTTTTACTACTGAAAATCAGCAAGTTAATAATATTAACAAAGTTTTTGTAGAGGTGGTATTTTAGTTGTATTAAATTTTGTAGAGGCTTAAGAATTGTCAGTAAGGTAATTTTACTTCAATTTTGTTTCGCAAACAAACATACATTTAATTTTGAGGATGGTTTCATAGCTAATAAGTTAATTTTTACCATCAAATATATATCAATATTAAATGATTTAATTTTTTTAACCTAATTCATAATATTATGAAACAAAAACTACTTTTAATGTTATTATTAACTATCGGTATTGTGAGTGCTCAAGAAGTCACTCATATAGATTTTGATACCAACAATGCTAACATTGTTTTTAATAGTTGGAACAGTTCATCTACCTTCTCAAAAGTGGCAAATCCTGCTTCAGATGATACAAATAATTCTGATTTTGTTGGTCAATTTACTGCTGGTAGTGATAATGGAATCGGAATCGGAGTTATAGATCCTACATCAGTTTTTACTTCACCTTTTAATTTAGCCTCAAATGCTGTTTTTAAGATGATGGTCTTTACAACGGAAGAAATTGATGTTATTTTTCATTTAGAGAATTCTCCAGATTGGGGTAATAACATTGAAGTAACTGCTTCTGTAGGGGCTTCTGATATTAATAAATGGACAGAGTTAACCTTTGACTTTAGTGAATTTTCTAATATCTTTATGAATAACATCGTTATTAAAATTGGGGGTTCAAATACTACTCAAGGTGATATCTATTTTTTTGATAACATCAAAGGGCCAGAATTATATACAT
>ERZ1047472.1031-NODE-1031-length-22496-cov-5.632770_pt1 | contig 22496 bp, 21 predicted proteins | sample MGYA00383095_ERZ1047472 | MGnify/ENA primary metagenome ERZ1047472 (study PRJEB29581, sample SAMEA5548365) | metagenome | biome: marine; feature: coastal; material: water | depth 1 m | study: Short-term variability in the microbial, nano- and picoplankton... | reverse complement strand
TGCTGCGTTCCCGCCCTGGAGGATTCAACAGGAGCTAGTTGTGTAGGACTTGCCAGGGCAAATATACAAAGTTTTAATATTTTCACAATGATTTTTTTAACTGAATATAAATAAATAAATTGCTGAAAATTTATATGACTCTATGCATCCCATCAAACTATTGACCTTCATTGGGTTTGGCCTATTATTGACTGCTTGTGGAAACAACGCATCCTCTAAATCCTCCAACTTTTTGATCCAAATAAACAGCGAGACCAACGTTATTTCGAACGCAAATACACTTAGCGTTGAATTGATCAATCCTAAAAACTATAAAATTGACTCCGTTCAATTGACTTTCGATAATTCAAAAATCGAGACTTCCGTGGCATTAGCATCCATGACTTTGGGTGAAAAAATAATCAAAGCCAAAGTATTTTATGATTCAAAATTTGAAATCGCCCTAAAAAAAGTAACCATTGTGAGTGCGACCCCTCCAAAATTATATACTTATGAGATTGTAAATACCTACCCTCACGATATCACATCTTATACGCAAGGACTGGAATTTTATAAAGGAAATTTATATGAAAGTACAGGTCAATATGGTGAATCGAAACTAAGAAAAATCGATTATAAGACCGGAAAAGTGCTTGATAATATCAATTTAAGCAAAGCCTATTTTGGGGAAGGACTCTCTGTTTTAAATGATAAAATTTATCAATTAACTTGGAAAGAAGGTCGTGGATTGGTTTATGACGTGGGTCGTTTTGAACAAATTGAAACCTTTAATTATGGACAAAGTAAAGAAGGTTGGGGCTTGTGTAATGATGGTAATAAATTTTACAAATCAGATGGAACCGCTTACATTTGGACGCTAAACCCTCAAACGCTTTCCGAAGAAGGGTCTATTCAAGCGTACACCAATAAAGGAAAGTTGACAAATCTTAATGAATTAGAATGGGTGGACGGGAAAATTTATGCCAATCGCTATCAAAAAAATGGCGTGGCTATAATTAACCCAAAGAATGGAGCAATTGAAGCGGTTATTGATTTTAAAAAGTTAAAAACGAAAGTCACCAAACACCAAGGCTTGGATGTCCTAAATGGGATGGCCTACAACCCAAAAACCAAAACTCTATTTGTCACCGGAAAACGCTGGGATAAATTATTTGAGGTCAAAATCATTAAAAATTAATGACGACTTTTGAAGCCTTTCGAACGGTTGTCAAAGACGATTTAGACGAGTTATTACATGTGAATAATATGCGTTATGTACAGTGGGTTCAATATCTTGCAAAGGACCATTGGATTTCAGCAACAACCCCACTCCAACAAAAAGAAAATGTATGGGTCTTATTAAGCCATCACATCGAGTATAAATCTTCTGCCGTATTGCACGATGAAATTCATCTAAAAACCTATGTCAAACGTTCCAAAGGCGTCACTTCAACGCGAATTGTCGAAATGTACCATAAAGACACTAATAAATTGATTGTAAAATCAGAAACCAATTGGTGTTTATTAGACGGCACTACCAAAAAACCAAAACGAATTACTGCTGAGATTGTAAACGTATTTTAATAAAAATTAAAACATCCACAATATTTATTAGCTCGAAAAGTTATATTTTTACCAAAACAGTCCATCACATGCTACGGTTCCTTTATTTTATAATAAGTTTTTTTATGCTCATATTTTGGAGTTCTTGTCGCCAAGATTTTGAATTTATTCCAACCACAGGTACGCTCACCTTTTCAAAAGATACCGTTTTTTTAGACACCGTTTTTTCCAAAATAGGTTCGAGTACATATACTTTGAAAGTGTATAATTCAAGTGATACTGATATCCTCATTCCTAGTTTAAAATTAAGTGAAGGGCAAAGCTCAAATTACCGTTTAACTGTGGATGGTATGACAGGCTCTGGTACGTTGTTGGGAAAAGAATTTGAAAATATCGAACTATTAGCCAAAGATAGTATGTATGTATTTATTGAAACCACTGTAGATATTAATCCTTTGGTTACCGATGAGACACAATTTTTATATACCGATGCAATTGAATTTGGGAGTGGATCTAACATTCAAAAAGTAGAATTAGTAACTCTCATAAAAGATGCGGTATTTATTTACCCTAATAAAGATGCCGAGGGCATTGTTGAAACCTTAAAGTTTGATGTGGATGGCGATGGTGTCGAGGATGAAACCAATGTACAGGGGCGGTTTTTAGAAGATTCCGAGTTAACCTTTACTAATGAAAAACCGTATGTTATTTATGGCTATGCGGCTGTAGAAAACGGAAAAACACTGACTGTAAATCCGGGGGCTCGCGTTCATTTTCATGCGAATTCTGGTCTACTTATTACTGAGAATTCATCTTTACACGTCAATGGATTACCGAGTTTAGATGCCGAACTTTTAGAAAATGAAGTGATTTTTCAGGGCGATCGCTTGGAACCTCTGTATGAGGACATACCAGGACAATGGCAAACTATTTGGTTATTAAGTGGGAGTACCGATAACACCCTCAATTATGCGACGATCAAAAACGGAACGGTTGGTATTTTAAGTGATGGCAATCAAGAAGATGTTTCTAAATTAGTAATTACAAATTCTCAGATTTATAATTCGAGTAATTTTGGTATTCTTGGAAGAGCGACTTCCATTAGTGCAGAAAATATAGTCCTTAATAACAGTGGCGTATCATCGTTTGCAGGGACCTACGGCGGAAATTATAACTTTACACATTCGACAATTGCCAACTACTGGACCAATAGTTTTAGACAATTCCCTGCCCTCCTACTCAATAATTTTATTGTTGATGCCGAGAACTCCGTATTTACAAACCCTTTGGAATCTGCAAATTTCACCAACTGTATTATCTATGGTAATGACAATCCAGAATTGTTATTAGAAAAAGAAACCTCCGAAATTTTTAATTTTAAATTCACCAATAGTTTAATCTATTTTGAGGATTCTACAGGCTATTACTCAGAACCACAATACGATTTTAATAATACAGACCACTATGAAAATGTCCGATTCAACTCGGACCCAGGATTTTTAGAGCCTTCTAACAATAAATTACAAATTCCATTTGGATCGCCTGCAGAAGGGGCTGGGATTGCCTCAGGAAACCTAAACGTGGATATCACAAACACCACACGCCACTCACCTGCTGATTTAGGGGCCTATAATGCGATTGAATTTGAAGAGTAAGTAAAACCCCACGCCATAACGTGGCGTCAGCTGGAGATTTTTACCTTCTGTAATGATATGTTAGAATTTGGTCACAATGTACACCAATTTTCATCTGGCATCTTCTTATGTTGTACGGATTGTATAGACTATAAATCCAAGCTATCATATTAGAGATGATTTTATATTTCTATTTTAGATCCTAAAAATTATTCAGTCTACTTATTTTTAGCTTCAATCCAGCGAGCCATGTATTTGGTGCTTTGCATTAAATGGTGATTGAGCATCTGACCGATGAAGTTTTGAGTGCGATGTTGCGGAAGGTTTTTGGTGAGCGATTCAATCCGGCTGTGAAGCGCCGTCTGATGGTTTAGCTTCTCAAATCGATTTTTTAAAATTGTAAAACCCTGGTTTTGATACGCTTCCCATTGCAATTGATTAAGGTACAATTCAATCGCTTTTTTAACAAATAACTTAGGGTCATCTTCAAAAATCCCGTTTGGCGGTAAAGTTCCAAACATACCTTCTGCAGCAATGGATGACATAGCGCATGGCGTTCCTGTTTGCATCGCTTGAATTAATTTGCCCTTGAGTCCCGCACCAAACCGAAGTGGGGCCAATAAAACTTTAGCGCTATTCAAAGCTTTATACCCATCTTCAACAAATCCATGGACTAAAAATCCGTCTTTTTCATTGTGTAACGCGCTCACATTGGGGGTATCATAAGCACCATAAATATGAAGCTTCGCTTCTGGAAGTGCTTTATGAATTTGAGGCCATAATTCTTTTTTCATGTATCGAACGGCCTCTAAATTTGGAGGATGTAAAAAATTCCCAATAGAAATAAAATCACTACGTCCCGAAAAAGGGTTACAACCCAACTGCGGTTCGCAGGCATTAGAATCTAACATAAAAGGGAGATACATCAAAATCGCAGGATCTATTTTAAAGGAATGCGTTAACAATTCAAACTCATACTCAGATATAATTAGAGACACATCACTACGATATATACTCGCTATTTCGCGTTTGGTAGTATCATTAGAAAAAAGCACGTTTTCGAGGAGTTGATTTGTATTGAGTACCTTATGGCGTGCTTTACGAAGAAAATGTAAATCTTCGGTATCCAAAATTCTTAATGCATTTGGACAGTGCTCAGCAACACGCCATCCAAATTGTTCTTCGGTCATAAAACGATCAAACAAGACGGCCGTTGGATTCAATTCTTTAATAAATATATCAAAACTAGAGTGGTTGAGTTCAATTTGAACTACGCTGACTCCAATCGATTTTAAATCAAATGAGTTATCAGATTTTTTACAGCTAGTCGCAAAAACAACGTTGTAATTTTGAGCTTGAAAAGCAGCAATCAATTGTAAAATCCTAGAACCCGCAGCTGATGAATTTGGCTCGGGATACACAAAACCGATGACTAATAAAGTGGATTGCATAAGGCTTTAAATTAGTCGGAAGTGGAAGAATATCCGGATCTTAATCCATTTGCCCAATCGACTAGGGCTTGTACTTGAGCCGAATTGAGCTGTGCCTCTTTATGCGTCCAAGTATAGGATGCTAATGGCATAGACGATCCTTCAAGTTCCTCTATCAACTCTTCGAGTTTGTGATCTTTTTTCTTGTCTGAATAGGTTGACCACTTAGAAACATTAAAATGCTTTTTCCCTTCTTTAATATGACTGTTTAGCCAAAAATTAACTGGTGTGATTGAATTGTACCAAGGATAATTTGTAGTGCTACTATGACAATCAAAACAGGCTTGCTTTAAAATCTGTCTGACTTCTTTAGATGCTTGTGTTTCTTTTAAAAAAAAATCAATAGACACAAAGTTACCTTGATTTTTTTTAGGTTGAAAAAATTGGGCGATTACAACCGTAATCACAAGTACAAGAATCATTTTTTTCTTAAGGGCCATCGCTATAAATTTTAAAAATTAAAGGTACTAAAAAATTGAATAAATGATTTGAGAAAATCACCAAAATCATAAAAACTTACAATGAAGAAATATAATTTTAGATTGAAAACACCTATCTTTGTAGCTTCAAAAAAATACAGCAACTATGTCTCTATCTATGCTCAGTGCAATTTCTCCAATCGACGGTCGCTACAGATCAAAAACTGCTGAATTAGCCGATTTTTTTTCTGAGGAATCACTCATCAAATACCGTGTTTTAGTTGAAATTGAATATTTCATTGCACTTTGTGAAATTCCTTTACCTCAATTAAAAGATTTCAATCCCGCACTTTTTAAGGATTTGAGAGCTATTTATACTGCTTTTTCAAGCAAAGATGCACAAGCAATCAAGGATATTGAAAGCATTACTAACCATGATGTAAAAGCCGTTGAATATTTTATTAAAGCCAAATTTGATGCCCTTCAGATTCCTCAGTACAAAGAATTTATTCATTTTGGTTTAACCTCTCAAGATATCAATAATACAGCGATTCCATTAAGCATCAAAGAAGCGATTACGGATGTTTATATTCCAGAATACAAGACGCTTATCGATTGCTTAAAAGGATTAGTTGAAGAATGGGCCACCACTCCGTTACTAGCGCGTACGCACGGACAACCCGCTTCTCCTACGCGTTTAGGAAAAGAAATTCAAGTGTTTATAACTCGTTTAGAAGCGCAGTTTGATTCGTTAAGTTTAATTCCAAATGCCGCCAAATTTGGAGGTGCGACCGGAAATTTCAACGCACACAAAGTAGCGTATCCAGAAATCGATTGGCAATTCTTTGCTTCTAATTTCTTGAAAAATAAACTGGGACTCCACCACTCGTTTCCAACTACTCAAATTGAGCACTATGACCATATGGCTGCGCTGTTTGATGCCTTAAAACGGATCAATACCATCATCATCGATTTGGATCGTGATTTTTGGACTTATGTGTCTATGGATTATTTCAAACAAAAAATTAAAGAAGGTGAAGTGGGCAGTTCGGCTATGCCACATAAAGTCAATCCAATTGATTTTGAAAATAGTGAAGGAAATTTAGGAATTGCGAATGCGATTTTCGAACATTTATCGGCCAAACTCCCAGTTTCAAGGTTACAACGCGATTTAACAGATAGTACCGTTTTAAGAAACGTTGGTGTACCGTTTGCTCATACTATTATTGCTTTTAAATCAACTTTAAAAGGGCTGCATAAACTCCTTTTAAATCCTGCTAAGATTGCAAAAGATTTAGAAAAAAATTGGGCCGTTGTTGCTGAAGCCATTCAAACAGTCTTGAGGCGTGAAGGGTTTTCCAATCCGTATGAAGCACTCAAAGGATTGACGCGAACCAACGAAGCAATTACTCAAAACTCTATCTCAAATTTTATTGATACCTTAGAAGTTAGTGACGCTATTAAAACAGAATTAAAAGCGATCACCCCATCTAATTATACAGGGATATAGGTTTATTCAAAACTAAAAAAAGCCACGTAAAACGTGGCTTTATTTGGTTGAATGAATATTTATCAGAGTAAAAATTTCATAAAATCTTCAACATTCGCGTTTTTTGTATCAAACTGATCCACTACATTTCGAAGTTTCATAATTTTTGAAAGCTCCATATCATCTCCGAGCACTCTGACAATAGCAAAACCATATTCGGGAGAAACTCCGAAAACAATTAATTCATCGATTTCTGAATCGTCTCCAATATATAAGACTTGAACTTTTCCATCGGATGTATTTCCAGCTCGTATGAGATCGTTATAAACCTCTGCTTTTAGAATGGTTTTAATTTTTGCTAATTCGGATGTAAATTCATCTTCAGAACCGTCTTTCAAACTATAGGCCAACATATTGAGTTTGTCAATAGACTCAACCGCTTGATTTTGATCATCTGTAAGCTCTATTTGATCTGGATTTAAAAAGGACATCGGAATATCTACCGCCATAAAACCAGCAGTTTCTAGATGGTCTACAAAATACGATTGTAAAGATAATTTAGGAGTACAGGCTAAACAAATAGAAAAAACTCCAAAAATTGTTGAATATTTAATAAGAGCTCTCATTTATTTTTTTGTTGCTTTTTTGAGTTGTTCTCCTCCAGGAACATTTAACTGACTCGTAAGTTTTGAAACTTGACGCAAATCAATATCGCCTGTGAGTGATAAAAGAACGGTTTCGATGACGCGTTGTTTCCCGTTAATAGAAATGTTTTCATTTTTGGTGATATCTCCTAAACCATTCACAAACATTAGCAGTTCTTTCACATGGTTTTCGTCTTTGCCTTCTAAAATAAAGAAGTTAACGGTTTGATCTCCGTCTTTGATTCGCATCAATTCCTCTAGACTAGAATTTTTAATGTATTTTTCAACATCTTTTCTCATGGAATTCGAAACATCGATATTATCCGTTGAGTAAACAGTCAGATTTTTCAACATTTTTACCTGGTTGATAAAATCATCTGAGTCAGGATCATTGGTTTGAATATCAATATTAGACAACATTTTAAACATCTTTTGGTTTACGACCACAGACGTTACGTCGTCTATATCTTCATATTTTTCAAATAGGCTTTGAGCTAGCATTAGTGTGGGTGCTAAAAGCAAACTAAGAATTATTGCAAATTTTTTCATTTTTTTAAAATTTTAGATTTAATTATTTAATGTTAAATATTTTATTGGTTGAGTTATTAAATTCTTCCAGAAAGACAACGTTTTGTTTGCCTTGTTCAAAAGAAGTTGAGATCATGTTTAGAGCACTTAATGGTGCAGCTCCTTTGTTCATTTGATTCGAAATTAAATCAAAGGCTTTGAGTGTTTCATTATAAGTAAATTGTTCTTCATTAGATAGCTTGATAAATTCATCTCTCGATGTGAGTGTCATAAAAGTACTAAACATAATTGTGACTACTGCAGCTACTGCAAGCCAGCGGTATTTGTTTGGTTTGCTGCGAGTCACTACTAAAGGTCTTTGATAGGAAAGTTGTTTTTCGGATGAAAAATAAGCAAACAGTGAGCGGAAAGCTTCCAAGTGAGGCGCAACAGTTTCTTTTAAAAAATAGTGTTTTAACTGTGCTTCTTCTTGTAAAGTTGTATCTCCTTGTTCGTACTTTTCTAAAAGACGTTCAATGTTTTTTAATTCCATAATTATGGGTCTGTGTTAATTTTTCTCGTATTGTTTTTCTTGCTCTGGACAGGGAAACTCGAATAGTAGCTTCACTCATATCTAGTATTTTAGCGATTTCATTAAACTCATAGTTTTCAATATCTCTGAGTTGTAATATTAATTTTTGTTTTGCGGGTAAAGCTTCCATATATTTTTCTACCCAGCGAAGACTGTCATTAATCTCAATTGATTTTTGTAATGATTGCGAATGGTCTTCATAATTATTGTGTACTATTTTTAAATTTTGTGCTTGTTTTGATTTTAATCGATCAAAGCACCAGTTTTTTGTCATCGTCATTGCAAATGCTTCCGGACTGTTATAGTCCTTAAATTTTTGACGGTGGTTCCATAATTTCAATAAGACTTCTTGGGTGGCATCCTCAGCTTCCTCAACGGACACCAATAATCGTCTCGCAATCCGAAAAATCTTATCCTTAAAAGGCGTAATTATCTTCAAATATTCTATCTCGTTCATAATAGATTGGGTGGTTATACTTTAAGGACGATTAATTTATAGATTTGTTACAAGCTTTCAAAATAATTTTTGTTTCGTCATAATTAGTTTAAATTAGTCCTTTAAGACTCAAAGCTATTAAAATTAGTTCATTTTAAACTATAAATCTACATCAAATGAAATCAGTTATTAAATTCGTTCTTCTATTATTCATCACTTCTACATCTTTTAGTTGTTTTGAAGATAATGATGACAATCCCGTAAGTAATATCGACATCAAAGATTTTGTTTGGAAAGGTCTCAATTTTGCATACCTCTATAAAGATGATGTTGATGATTTAGCTAACGAGCGATTTGGATCGGATGGTGACTATCAAAATTATCTGAACTCTTTTGAAAATCCTGAAAATTTGTTTGAGAATTTAATTTTTAAACCAGATTCAGTGGATCGATTTAGTTGGATAACTGATGACTATATTGCCCTCGAACAACAATTTAGCGGCGTCTCAAAAACCAGTGGTGCCGAATTTAATTTTTACTATATTCCAGAGAGTTCTACTGAAGTTCTTGGAATTGTGCGCTTGATACACCCCAACAGTAATGCCAGTCAAACAGCTCTGGAAAGAGGACAAATTTTCACTACCATTGACGGACAATCGATGACCGAGTCAAACCTTGGTGCCCTGTTAAGTAACGACACCTACAGTATTGGCTTGGCGACTTATGAAGACAATGGCACAACCATTACTACTGATGACCAAATTATTAGCACAGATGAAACGGTCATGCTCACCAAAACTGTCTATAATGAAAACCCGATTTTCAAAAATCAGCTCATAACATTACAAGATAAAACGATTGGATATTTAATGTATAATGGATTTGTATCTGATTATGACGCCCAACTTAATGACGTTTTTGGAGCGTTTAAAGCTCAAAATGTTCAATACCTAATTTTGGATTTGAGATATAACCCTGGAGGAAGTGTGAACACAGCAACCGAATTAGGCAGTATGATTACAGGGATTGATAATGAAGTTTTTGCAATACTTCAATATAACTCCGATCTAGAAAGTAACAATTCTACCTATGATTTTACCAACACATTATCTGAAAATGAGGCGGCCATAAACAGTTTGGGATTAACCACACTTTATGTGTTAACATCAAATCGTTCTGCATCTGCAAGTGAAATGATTATTAATAGTTTGAGATCGTATATTGAAGTCATTCAAATTGGAACAAAAACGGTTGGGAAATCACAAGCATCCGTCACAATTTATGATTCTCCAACGTTTCAGAAAAAAGACGTTAACCCTTCCCACTCTTACGCAATGCAACCTTTGGTCGCTATTACTGTTAATAAAAATAAGGAGGCCGTACCACCTGCGGGGCTCATTCCACAAATAGAAATTGCAGAAGGCATTTCAAATTATGGCATTCTAGGGGATATTTCAGAACCCTTATTGGCTGCTGCGATCAGTGAAATTCTGGGCTCTGGAAGAAGGTCTATAAATGAACCAAATCTAATTAAACCTATTTCAGACTCTGATTCATTCATAGCGCATTCTGAAGAAATGTACATTGACTAGTTTCCTTTACTAAAGTGTAATTTTCAATCCTAATCGAACATTTCTTCCTTTGGTTGTATAACTTGGAACATCTTCATAATCTTCATTTAGAATATTATCGATGCCACCAAAAAACGTCACTGTATTGTTTAGAGCCGTATGACTTACATATAAATTAAATAAACTAAAACGATCTAAAAGAGGGACGAAACTATTTTCAAATCTTTGATGTGTATATTGGTAAGACAACGATGCAAACGTGGCTTTTGACATGTTATAGCTTAGCTGTAAATTAGCCTTGTGTTTAGGAATTCTACGAGCGAAGGCTTCCTTATACTCCACAAATGTGTAGTTGGCTTGAACCGAAAGTTTTTTGAATAAAGTGGCTTCAACCTCAAGCTCCACCCCTTTTGCATGTAATAAATCTGAAGCATTTAAATAACCGCCATCAATCCATAAAACCGTATTTTTTTCCTCTCTATTAAAAAACAAACCAGAAACTCTAAAGTCAGTAGTTAACTTCAATTCTACTCCAGCTTCAATAGTTGTATTTTCTTCTGGGTCTAAGTTAAGATTCGCTCCAAAATCTCCATATAAAAAAGATAACGTAGGTGCAATAAAAGACGTGCTATAGGATCCGAAAATTTTGGTATATCCATTGGTAGTCGATTTAATCGAAAACGATGGATTTAAATTGTACACAAAATGAGACCCATATTCAGAATGATTATTTAAACGAGCACCCGCATTCATGGTTAAACCAAAATCTGAAACATATACAAAATTTGCATACGGATCTAAAATATTAAATGTGACGTTATTTGTAAAGGTTGCATTATTTTCAATTCTATTGATTCCAATAATCGTATAAAACGTTGTATCAAATACATATTTATTATAGAGATCAAATACAAGATTTTTAGATTTGAAATTCGATGGGAAACTAGAAACAAATACTCGATCGTATTCGCTAAAAGCAGCATTCAAATTTAAACTTCCTTTGGGGTATTTAAAAGTTGAGGATGCGCCAATACGTGACTGTTTACTATTAAATTCGTCCGAAGTATCTGCTAAATTAAAACTCGCGTCATAGCCATCAATATTTGATTTTGAATCCGTATAATTCCCATACACATTTATAGAAAAAGCAGGATTGAACGTGTAACCAAAGTTGGTGTCTAAACCATATTTCGAGTATGCATCTTTCTCATTCGCATCGGAAATGACGGCCGATAAGCCATCTGAAAATTGATTATTAAAAGCGGTTCTGTAGGTAAACTTATTTAGTGTACCACTAAAAGCTACACTGTTACTAAAATCTGCCACATTATAATTTTGATCTGATGCTGATTGATTCGTTCCGACACTGGATGAAAAAGCGGCACTCATCTTTTTTGAATTGGCAGACTTGGTTGTAATGTTAATCACTGCAGCTGCTGCTCCACTTCCATATAAGGTACTTGCTGCCCCTTTAATAATTTCGATCGATTCAATTTGACTCAAATTTAGCAATCTAAAATCATATCCACCTGAAAGCTCTGATGGATCACTAACTTGAACGCCATCTAGCAATACTAAAACTTGACGGTTGCGCCCACCTCGAACATAGACTCCCAAATTTTGTCCAGCATTGCTTCGACTTCCATTAATTTCAATACCACTTTTGGTATTTATCAATTCTGAAATCGTTCTTCCTTGGTTATTTTCAATCTCTTCTTTAGAAATTTTAATCACCGTTTTGCCAGAGTTTTCACGCTTTAGGTTAAAACGAGAATCCGTTATAACCACTTCATCAAGGGGTTCTTCAAGAGATTCTTCAGAAACAGTTTGGGCAATAATTTGAATTTGGGCACATAGACATAGTGCGATTAATACATAGGATTTATTAGTCATTTAAATTTAATTAATCGAGATACTAGGGCATACAAAATTGTATGAAAACTTCTATCCCGAAAGTTTAACATTCTATTTTGAATAAGGCAGGTCTCCTGGCTTTCGTCTTTAGATAGGCCTTCCCAGTTTTCACCAGTGACAAAGAAAAAATCTAAAGCATTTTGCAAAGCAAAACTAAGAATACAGTTGCGGGAACAGCTCTGGAATTTAACCAGATTCCCTTTTAATTGAATAAAAAAATCGTTATTCAAACCAAAATTCGGGGCAAATGTAAATTTTTTTGATAGAATTGTGGGTATTAATCTAAATAATATTATTTTTGAATAAATTATTTATCAATGTCAAATTCCTACTTATCAAAAAAACAACTTATTATTATCGCCTTCATGCTTATCGCGGTTTTATTTAGACTTGTTCCTCACCTTCCAAATTTTACACCCATCACTGCCATCGCCCTTTTTGGAGGCCTTTATTTTTCAAACAAAACATTAGCGTATGTAGTGCCCTTGTTTATTATGGTCTTATCCGATCTGTTCTTAGGTTTTCATAGTATTTCAATTGTTGTATATGCCGCCTTTTTATTCGTAAGTTTTATTGGAACTCAATCCAAAAAACCAAGTGTATTTGCAATTTTACTAAGTAGTTTTAGTTTTTTCGTGATCACCAATTTTGGTGTATGGCTAATTAGTTACCCTAAATCTTGGGTAGGACTTGTTGAGTGTTACACCCTCGCAATTCCATTTTTTAGAAATTCACTTTTAGGTGATTTTTTCTATGCTGGACTTATGATTTATGGGTTTAATTTTGTTCAAAAGCGGTATTTACAATTAAGCTAAACTTTCAAAGCACACGTATTTCGTTTATTTTTTAGGGTTTTAGTTCTATAAAACTGTAGGATTTTCATACTTTTATAGCAAAGAATATTCTATTATGACCGAAAGTTTAATTCTCATTGTCTCTGTAATAATTAGTGGCCTAATCGGCGGATATTTAGGGTTTACAATTTCAAAACTGAAAAGTAAAAGCGACCGAAGTACTCTCGATGAACGTCAAAATCAGTTAAATAAAACGGTGACTGATTTAAAAAATAATATTTTAAATATTGAATCTGAACGGGATGACTTTCGATCAGAAAAAGATGCTATAAACATACGGTTGGTTCAGAAAACTGCGGCTTATGATACACTGCAAGAAGATCATTTGAAACGCGAAACAGAGCTCGAAGAACGTCAAGAGCAACTCAGGAAAGATTTTGAAATCTTAGCGTCTAAAATTCTGGAAGAAAAATCTGAAAAATTTACCATTCAAAATAAAGAAAATCTGAAACAGATTTTAAACCCCTTACAGGAAAAAATTCAAGGATTTGAACAAAAAGTGGAAGCAAGACAAAAAGAAAGTATCATTATGCACTCCGCTCTCAAAGAGCAATTAACTGGCTTAAAAGACTTGAATCAAGTAATGAGTAAGGAAGCCAACAACCTGACCAAAGCGTTGAAAGGCGATAGTAAAATGCAAGGGAATTGGGGCGAATTGGTTCTGGAACGCGTGCTTGAAAAATCAAACTTAGTAAAAGATCGCGAATATTTTGTGCAACAAAGTTTTACACTTCCAGACGGCAGTCGTGTCCTCCCCGATGTGGTATTGCATTTACCAGACAGGAAAAAGATGGTTATTGATTCAAAAGTCTCGTTAACAGATTATGAACGCTATGTTAATGCGGATTCTGAAGATCAAGAAAAACATTTGAAAGCCCATATCAATTCTATTAAAAAACACGTGGATCAATTGTCTGGAAAAAATTACCACGATTTATACGACATAGAATCGCCCGATTTTGTGTTGATGTTTATCCCTGTAGAGCCGGCTTTTGCCATTGCTTCATACCATGACACTAACCTGTACAGTAAAGCCTTTGAAAGTAATATTGTGATTGTGACCCCCTCTACCCTCTTAGCCACTCTTCGAACCGTGGACAGTCTGTGGAAAAACGAAAAACAACAGAAAAATGCCATTGAAATTGCACGCCAAGCGGGTGGTTTATATGATAAATTTGAAGGACTGATCACCGATTTAACAGGGGTTGGCAAGAAAATTGACGCCGCCAAGAACGATTATTCTGCGGCCATGAATAAACTCGTCGATGGACAAGGAAGTTTGGTCTCGCGTGTTGAAAAGCTAAAGAAATTAGGGGCTAAAGCAAACAAAGCACTCCCAGAAGTAATTTTAAAACGTGCCGAAGGCGAGGATTAATCCCTAAAACGAACGTGCTAAGTTAAACCCAAAATAGACATCACCGTCCCCCCAGTCTCCTGTACTGGTTCCAAAAACACCATTGGTATTCATGGATTGTGAATTGGTGAAATGCAATTGAAACACATGTCCGCCAGTTTCTAAATCAACCCCAATTGAAAATGGATTCGTGTACAACGAATTGTCGCTACGGTTAAGATGCACCCCATATTCCATATTTAGCGACCATCGTGTTCCTAACTTATAACGCCCCCCAAATCCAACGCCATACTGTGAATTGTCTTGAAAGTCATCAATTACATAATTGTCATGAAAAAACGTGGGAGAAACGATGAGCGATAACTCATTATTTATTTTTCGTGAGATCAGAAGTTGCGCCACATAACTCAAGCGGTGTTTAAATTCTAGTTTTGGTAAATTGTCCGTATTAAGGGCTGTATTGGCTAAGATAGATGTGTAGCCCACCACTGTAAATGGCATTTTACTGGCTTGTTGTTTCAGTAATCTAAACTTGGTGGCTAACTCATAAATTTTCTGATTCGAGCTTCTAGAGGCACTGATATTCAAATTATCCGAGATTCCGTACACAAAATTTAAATGGGTCACTGCTTCATCCAATCCAAAAAGATTTTGAAAGCCATTTTTTACCGTTCCAAATCGATGCGACACAATAAAATTAAATCCGCCTTTAGCAACGAGCTTTGTCGATTCAAAATTAATCACTTTTAAGCCTTTAAATACGGCCGAAGCATAGACTGGAGTTTCTAAATCCGTATCAATTTCACTCAACAAATCTTCTTGAGAAAAAAGAATAAAACTACAAATTAAGAAAATGGAAGTAAAAGATTGTTTCATTAGAAAAAATTTAAAAAAAAACCATGATTAAAAATCCAATGGTTTTTTAGTGATTATAAAATAAAGCGGGTATTATCGCTTAATGATTCGCTTTGTTTGAGAAAATTGAGGGGTACTAATATTCATTAAATAAACGCCCGTATTCCACTCAGAGGTGTTAATTTTTGTATTGAATTTACCCATATTTGATTGAAAAATAAGCGTTCCTAAAACACTGTACACCGAAATATTAGCTTCTTTTATGCTTGCTGGGAACTGTACATTCAGTTCTTTAGCCGTTGGGTTTGGATACACATTAAATTCTGGGAGTGCTACTATTGCAGTCCCCAGTGTAGCAGCAGCTCCACCTCTAGAAGCATGATAATTTAAAATAAGACTCGAACCCTTTGCCCAAAGCATTGGTAAACTGGTCGTAGCTGTCGTAAATACATAATCTTTAGAATCTCCAGTATTTAGAGCTCTCGTCGCAACAATTGTACGTACATTATCGCTTTCAGTATTGCTCATTTGTGTCCAATCTTGAGAAGCATCAATATTTGGAGCATTTTGTGCTCCTGTCAAATTTCGATCCTTTAGACCTGTACTATCGTAGAGAATGACATCCTCTCCACCAGTTCCCATCGAATTTCCTAAATTGTTATTTAAGGCGACTCCTAACCAAACGTCACTAGGTCCAACCATGGTCATGGTCACTTTTTCTGTGCTGCCATTCACATCAAACTGAGCGGTAAATCCGGGAGTAAGGGTTACAACGCCTGTGGAAACGTTTTGTGCGAATCCGTAAGAGGCCATTAAAAAGGTAAGTATAAACGTAATTTTTTTCATAATATAAATGTTTTATTATTGTTCTAAAATTGAATTGAGAGTGGCATCACTATGCATTTTTGCAAAATCTAAAGGCGTTTTCCCTACATTGTTTTTTAAATTAACATCTGCCTTTGCATCTACTAAAAGGGTGGTTATCTCTTTATTATTGAACATTACCGCATAATGTAAGGCGGTTGTATTGTTTGCGTCGGACAAATTAACATTGGCACCTGCATCTATTAATGCTTTCGCCACTTCGGCATAGCCTTTGACAACGGCGGCCATTAAGGGCGTGCCGTCTTTACTAGCTCCGTTAATGTTGTCAACTTTATCAATTAAATAATTGACCACTTCTAAATTATTGTAATAAGCTGCTAAGGTTAAAGGCGAACTTCCTCGTTTGTTAATTGAATCGACTAGTTTTGGATTGGTGTTATAAAAGACGTCCATTTCTTGAGCCGTTCCTTTTCGAGCACATTCAAATACATCGGTTTGGGCAACTGAAAGGTTGAAAGCAACAATAAGTAAGAGGTACTTCATTAATTTGTTAGTTAATATGAATACTACATTGATCGAGCTTAATCTGTTCTAATAAGTCATCATAGCCAATACAACGGCCTTTGATTGCTATAGAATCATTTAACTGCAAACCAAGATCAATGGTGTTGATTTTACAGTCTATTTTATTATTAATTGTCAAGTCTTGCGAGTTAACCGCACTTATAATTCCAGAAACCACAAGTGTCTGATCGAGATATTTTGATTCTGCAAGCGGCGCATTTTCAATGAATGCATTGAAAATAGTTTCGGCATCTATTGTAAAACGAACGGCTTCTTGTTCGATTGATCTGTGATCTGGAAACAAATAATTATAACCAAAAAATATACCAAACACACCAATTAAAATAAAAAAAATGTTTCTCATAATAGATTACAAGTTAAACAAAAATAAAGATTTATAATTAAATAAAAATAAAAAGAATTAAATTTGGATATATAAAACAATCATTTTTTATGAAAGCGACATCCTGTTTACTTATTTTATCAATATTATTTCTGAGTTTCTCATGTTCAAATTCTAGTGAAAGTGACCTGATCGAACAAGCTGATCCTGTTGAAGTCATTTCATATGATACGCACATCAAATCCATTTTTGATACCAACTGTGTGGCTTGCCACTCAAACCCTGCAATTAACGGCGCTGGGGTTCCGTTGACTACTTTTAGTCAAGTGAAAAGCGCGATTGAAGCGACCGATCTTATCGACCGTATTAACAGACAATCTGGTGAAGGTGGCTTTATGCCATTGGGAGGCTCTCGCATGCCACAAGCTACAATCAATTTGATTATACAATGGCAAACAGAAGGATTTGTTGAATCACTTTAACGTTAAAAAATGAAACATTTATACGTATTATTTTTAGTCATTTCGGTGCTTGGGTTTTCACAAGAAAAATACCTCACCAAATCCGGGGTCCTTAACTTTGAAGCAAGTGTGGATACTTTTGAAGAAATAAAAGCCACGAATGATAATGTAACGGCTATTTTTAATGCCAGCAATGGTCAGTTTGCAGCCCTTGCACTCGTAAAAGGGTTCCGATTTAAAAATGCCCTCATGGAGGAACATTTTAATGAAAACTATGCGGAATCAAATGAATATCCTAAAGCGATTTTTAAAGGGGAATTAACTGGTTTTTCTTTAGAAACGATTCAAACGACCTATACGATGAATGGAACGCTTACTTTTCATGGGGTTACTAAATCGCTTAAAAACGTGGCTGTGGAACTAATATCCTCAGAAAACGCATTCACTTTTAAAGGTTCTTTTGAAATCGCTCCAACTGACTTTGATGTAGAAATTCCAAAAATTGTCCGTTCAAAAATTGCCGACTCCGTGTCCGTTGTTTTTGAATTTGAAATGGAAAAAAAATAAATTAAAAAAGCCGCAAATTGCGGCTTTTTTAATAAAATGTATCTGATTTAAAGTTTACTATTTTTTGATAAACTTTGAAACCATTTCTAATTTCCCTGCTTTTATCTTCATAAAGTACATCCCTTTAGAAAGCTCTGAAACCTGAATTCTGTTTGAAGTAATTTGAGTACTACCCATCACTCGTTTGCCAGTGATGTCATAAATTTCATAAGCACTTATCACGGCGTTATTCTGAAGCGTAATTGTCAATTCATCTTGTACTGGATTTGGATAGATTTTTAATTGTAACGCAGATACGGCTTCATTTCCTAGAGTGGTAGAAACATAAACCCCATAATCGTCTGCACGTCCTGCAAAATTTTGATCACAAACTACAGGAGAACCACCCGTATTTGAAATCACTCGCATGGTTAATACTGTGTTTAACGTTGCATTTGCTGGTGGTGTGACTGTTGCTGTATCCGTATGAGACCCAGCATTATTTGCTTCAACATTCGTATCTAAAACACGTTCAGAAGTTTCAAAAGTACCGCTATTATCCCAATCAATCCATACTTCTGTGTGTTGAGAAAAATCATCAATTGATTGATAGATGACTTGCAACTCATAAGACGTACTCGCATTAATTAGTGTATTTTTTGAACACCTAAAATCTACAAAACCACTAGCAGGTACAAAAGTATTCGTTAAATTACTCAATGTATTAAACGAGATACTCGTGACTCCAGTACCAAAATTACCATCATTATTAGAGCTCGTGGGGGTACAAATGGCTGAAGGTGATGGATTAATAATCACATTATTTTGTTTGGTGCGTGTTGAAGTTCCTTGAAGATTTGTGATTTGGAGTGTGACATCATAGGATCCAGCATTCTCAAATGTAATGGAAGGGTTTTGTTGGGATGAAGTATAAGTAGTGCCAGCACCATTATCAAAAGTCCAAACAAAAGAGATGTTATCATTCCCAGAATTTGTGTAGCTATTTGGTACATTGGTTGATGCATCAGTAAATAAAACTTGTTGATCTATACATCCTAATGTTGCTGTGGTACTAAAATCAACAACTGCGGTTGCTGTTGGAGTCAGTGCAGGACTTGTAAGATAGGATGCTCTTGTGACATTTAAGGCAGCACTAGAAACAGTTCTTTGACCTCCAGTAAATTCGGACGTACAGCCCGAATAATCCATATAATTAAATCTATGGTCTTGAGCTGTGCCTGAGTTTCTTGAAAAGTTTGTATCTGGATTAATGACCTGATCAAATGTTAAATCACATTCATTAGAAACATCCGACTCACAACCAGATCCCAAATCTAATGCCGAAGTTCTCACGTGGCTTGGAGTGTCATCAATAGCGGCACCGAGTAGCTCCAAATTATCATCTCCACATGTACCAGTATCTGGATTATCTCCATCAAAGGTGTGAGGTAAATTGAGGGCGTGCCCCATTTCATGCGCAAAAGTAGTCGAGGATTCGTTTAAATACGAACAAATCAGAACCACAGATCCATCATAAAGTTGTCCATGCTCACTAGCATAATAGGCATATCCCGCAGTGTAGGAGCCGCCTGTGTAACAATTTGAATTATCAATTTCATCAACAATCCACACATTATAATATTTTGTTGGATCCCAAATACTATATTCTTTAAGAGAGTTTATTTCTGGATCACTATAGTAATCTTTTAGACCACCATCTCCAACACCACCTTCGACATAGGCAGCAACGCCACTCATATCGACACGTTCAATTCCGTTGGTTGTGTTACCAGCTTCATCTTGTATGGCTAAAATAAATTCTATTTTCATATCAACACCTTCTCCAAAACCTAAGGAATTGGCTCTTTTTCTCCAATAATTATTTAAATATTGGATGCCTAACTTAACGTTTTGATCTGAAATATTAGTTCCTGTTCCAATCGCTTCCCCTTTGTGCATCACGTGAACAACTACTGGGACTTGAAGAATATCGTTTGATGCTACAAATTTCTTGGAAGTCGCATTTTTAATCGCCAATTTCATTTTTTCATGACGCTCTTTATATTGAGGATCATTTTTCATTTTTTCATTGTGCAATGAATCGGCTCCACAAAATTCATTAAAATTTTGTTGGTTCGCATCTTGTGATGTTAAAGTGGGCGCAATTGGGGTCAGTGTTTGCGCATTCATATTGAAAGACGCAAAGAGTGCAATCATAACGATTGCTTTTAAGTACTTGTGGTTCATTGGTTATGTTGTTTAATAAAATTTAATATCTATCAAACAAATATACATATTTAAAACTTGTACTATAACTTATATTTAGTGTCTGGATATCAAAAAAGCCGCTGAATGCGGCTTTATATAAATATGTTGAAATAAATTTTTACTTACTCAAATACATTTTACGTCTCGAGTATAAGTTATAAAATTCATCATCCTTTAAACTGTCGATAAAGAGAATACTTTCCCCAGTACTTTTCATTTCAGGACCCAATTGCTTATTGACATTAGGGAATTTATTAAACGAAAATACGGGTTGTTTGATGGCATAGCCTTCCAAATGAGGCTTAAAATCAAAATCCGTAACTTTCTTTTCACCCAACATCACTTTAGTAGCATAGTTCACATAAGGTTCGCCATACGCTTTGGCAATAAATGGTACCGTTCGTGACGCTCTAGGATTGGCTTCGATAATATACACCATGTCGTCTTTGACTGCAAATTGTATATTAATCAATCCTACCGTATTAAGTGCTAACGCAATTTTTTTGGTGTGATCTTTAATCTGTTGCATCACTAAATTACCTAAATTGAAAGGCGGTAAGGTCGCATTACTATCACCTGAGTGAATCCCACAAGGTTCAATATGTTCCATGATACCGATGATGTACACATTTTCGCCATCGCAAATTGCATCGGCTTCCGCTTCTATAGCCCCATCCAAATAATGATCTAGTAACAACTGATTTCCAGGCATTCTGCTTTGTAAATCTACAACGTGTTTTTCTAACTCTTCTTTATTAATTACAATTTTCATTCCCTGCCCTCCTAAAACATAAGACGGACGGACCAAAATTGGAAAATCTAAGACATCGGCAATCGCTGCTGCCTCATCGGCCGTGGTGGCAATGTCAAATTCTGGATACGGAATGTTATTCTCTTTCAAAAGGTTAGAAAACAGGCCTCTATCTTCAGCTAAATCGAGAGATTCAAAACTCGTTCCTAATATTTTAACACCATATTTGGTTAATTTCTCAGCAAGTTTTAAAGCCGTTTGACCGCCTAACTGCACAATAACGCCTTCTGGTTTTTCGTGTTTAATAATGTCATAAATATGTTCCCAAAATACAGGTTCAAAATACAACTTATCCGCAGTATCAAAATCGGTTGAAACCGTTTCAGGATTACAGTTAATCATAATGGTTTCATAGCCACATTCTGCGGCAGCTAACACGCCATGCACACAACAGTAATCAAACTCAATTCCTTGACCAATTCGATTGGGACCAGATCCTAAAACAATCACTTTTTTCTTATCGGAAACGACACTTTCATTATCTGAAAAACGGTTGCCATCGGCGGTTTCCATATCACTCTCAAACGTTGAATAGTAATAAGGAGTCTTGGCTTCAAATTCCGCCGCACAAGTATCCACTAATTTATAAACACGATTGACGCCTAATTCTTCTCGCTTTTTATACACCTGACTTTCTAAACAGCCGAGCATGTGCGCAATTTGTCGATCGCCATATCCTTTTTGTTTGGCTTCAAGCAATAACGGTTTTTCTATCGTTTCAATTTTATAGGTCGAAATTTCATTTTTTATTAAATGTAATTCTTCATATTGTTTTAAAAACCACATATCAATTTTAGTGATTTCATGAATTCGACTCAGTGGAATTCCCATCTGGATGGCATCATAAATAATAAACACACGATCCCAAGACGCATATTTTAGTTTATCAATAATTTGAGTGTAATCTTTATTTTCTTTGCCGTCAGCTCCTAAACCATTTCGTTTGATTTCGAGTGATTGAGTGGCTTTGTGAAGTGCTTCTTGAAACGAGCGCCCAATACCCATCACTTCGCCAACCGATTTCATTTGTAATCCCAACGTTCGGTCGGAACCTTCAAATTTATCAAAATTCCAACGTGGTATTTTAACAATCACATAATCTAAGGTCGGTTCAAATAAGGCCGATGTCGATTTTGTGATTTGATTATTTAGTTCATCTAAGTGATATCCTAAAGCTAATTTAGCCGCTATTTTGGCAATTGGGTATCCCGTTGCTTTACTTGCTAGTGCCGAGGATCGTGACACCCGAGGGTTAATTTCGATGGCAATAATATCCTCTTTTTCATCTGGAGAAACGGCAAACTGCACATTACATCCCCCCGCAAAATCACCAATACTGCGCATCATATGGATGGCCATGTCTCGCATCCGTTGATA
>ERZ1047472.1028-NODE-1028-length-22529-cov-7.907137_pt1 | contig 22529 bp, 15 predicted proteins | sample MGYA00383095_ERZ1047472 | MGnify/ENA primary metagenome ERZ1047472 (study PRJEB29581, sample SAMEA5548365) | metagenome | biome: marine; feature: coastal; material: water | depth 1 m | study: Short-term variability in the microbial, nano- and picoplankton... | reverse complement strand
GTTCTGGTCTCCAGAATGGTATGGTGTTGAATAACTTCCACGGTTTCCGTGTACATGTTTCAAACAACTTGCCATCTGTCGGTACTGGTGCATCTACTACAGGTACTGCAGCACAGTCTACTAACTACGGTGTTATCGTAGCTGGTCATGACTCTTCCGTTGCAACTGCCGAGCAGATCAACAAGACAGAAACATACCGTGACCCAGACAGCTTTGCTGACATTGTTCGTGGTATGCATCTGTATGGGCGCAAGATTCTTCGTCCTGAAGGTCTTGTTACAGCTAAGTACAACTTGGCCTAAAACAATTGCTGGGGGCTGGCTAAGTGCTGGCCCCTTTGCGCTTTTTACATATAAAGGGACATCACAAGATGGCTATTACAACTGCAATGTGCAACAGCTTCAAGCAAGAGCTTCTTGGGGGTGTTCACGATCTGGATACAGATACACTCAAAGTGGCTCTTATCAAAGCTTCTCCTACTGGTACATATGGTGCCGCTACTACGAACTACTCTGACATTACAAGCGGATCAGATGAGGCAGTAGGTACTAACTATTCAGCAGGCGGTCAAGAACTAGATTCTGCTGTAATAACACTAACAGGTAGCACGGCTATTGTTGACTTCGCTGACGAAGTTTTTGCTAACCTTACTATATCAGCTGACGGTGCAATCATTTATAACGCATCTCAAGGTAACGCTGCTGTTGCAGTATTTGACTTTGGTACTACTGTTACTTCTACTAGCGGTGACTTCACTGTTGTATTCCCAGCAGCAGACGCTTCTAACGCTGTAATTCGTATCAGCTAAACTAACTATAAGGTTATTGCACAATGGCGTTTATCATCAAAGATCGTGTCAAAGAAGGTACAACCTCTACAGGTACAGGAGCTATTACTCTTAGTGGTTCTCTTGCTACCTTTGACACTTTCCAGTCCTACATGACTAATGGTGACACTACTTACTACGCTATTGTGCATACCTCCTCCGGTGTTGATGAGTGGGAAGTAGGACTAGGTACATGGAACACAGGTAACACTCTTACCCGTACTACTGTCTTAGCTGGCTCTAATGGTACATCTGCTGAGAACTTCTCTGCAGGTTCTAAAGATGTGTTTATGACATACCCTGCTGCACATGCTGCACTTGCAGGTGATGATGTAAACTTTGCTAACATTACAGTTACAGGTACTGTTGATGGACGTGATGTTGCAACAGACGGTTCAAAACTAGATACAGTAGAACAGAATGCGGATGTAACAGACGCTATTAACGTAGCTGCTGCTGGTGCATTAATGCGCTCTGGCGGTACTATGACTGGTGCGCTTATCCTGAATGCGGATCCCACTACTGCACTAGGAGCCGCAACAAAAGAGTACGTAGATACTATTGCTGCTGCAGGTATTCACTACCACACGCCTGTACGTGTTGAGGCTCCTCTTAATCTTAATGTTACGTATAACAATGGTACAAATGGTGTAGGAGCTACCCTTACTAATGCTGGTACACAGGAAGCTATTACTATTGATGGTGTAGCTCTTAGCTCCGGTGATCGTGTACTTGTGTATGAACAAACAGATGCTACTCAAAACGGTATCTACACAGTTACTACTGTAGGTAGTGGTAGCACTAACTGGGTACTTACTCGTGCTACAGACGCTGACAGCTACGGTGCATCTGACCCTGATGCGTTTGGTGAGGGTGATGCCTTCTTTGTTAAAGAAGGTGCTACAGGCGCTGGTGAACTGTATGTGATGAATACTTCAGGTACTATTACCTTTGGTACTACAGATATTACGTTTACTGTTATAGCTGAGACTGCTGTGTATTCCGCTGGTACAGGGCTTACTCTTACAGGCACTACATTTGCTATTGGGCAGGATGTAGGAACTACAGCTGATGTCACATTCAACCAAGTCACAGCAGCTATTATTGGTAACGTAACAGGTAACGTCGATGGTGACGTGACAGGTAATGCTGGTACTGCCACTAAGCTTGCCACAGCACGTAACATTGCTCTTTCGGGTGACGTGACAGGTAACGCCAACTTTGATGGTACAGGTAATATCAGCATCACAGCTGTTGTACAGGATGATTCACACTCACACGTTATATCTAACGTAGATGGACTACAGACTGCACTAAATGGCAAGACACCTACTTCTCGTACTATTGCTGCAGGTAATGGTCTTACTGGTGGTGGAGACTTAACAGCTAACCGCACGTTGAACGTAGGTGCGGGTACAGGTGTTACAGTTAACGCTGACACTGTGGCTATTGGTCAGGATGTAAGTACCTCTTCTAATGTTACGTTCAACAACATTACTGCTAACGGTACGACAGACCTTAATGGCACTGTTAAGATAGACGTTGCAGGTACTAATATTGACCTAGAAAGTGATGCAAGTAGTCGTACAGTATTTGCTTGGAAACAAAGTGGTACAACTCGTTGGAATACACGTCTACAGGCAAACGGTGACATTAGCTTTGATGCGGTAGATACAGCAGACCTATTTCGTGTACAAAACAAAGCTGTAGCAACAACAGCAGGTAGTGGTCTATCCAAAAGTGACGGCAGTTACACTATCTCACACGCTGATACATCCACCCAAGCATCTGTGAACAACTCTAATGGCACAGTCATTCAAGATATTACTCTTGATGGGTTTGGGCATATCACAGGTATTTCTTCTACTAACCTAGATGGTCGCTACTATACAGAGACAGAAGCGGATAGCCGTTTTGTGAATGTCACTGGCGATACTATGACAGGTGACTTAATACTCGCACAAGGTACTGTTACAGGAAAGCTAGACCGTCACGCTTTGCATATTGGTGGTGACGGTTTAGGTAGCGCAGATGCTTCTATATACCTAGGAAACGATGGTGATGGCGGCGGTTACGGATGGGAACTGTTTTACAAAGGGTCTGGCGGCGGTAACGACAATGAGTTTATTCTAAAGTCCGAAAACTTAGGTAGTGCTGTAGACACACTAAAAGTAAAACAAGATGGTAAGGCCTACTTTGCTAATGAAGTGTATGCTAGTTCCAACCAACGTGTCTTCGCTGACAACTACCACCCCAACGCAGACAAGTGGACCACTGCCCGTACCCTAACACTCTCGGGTGACGCATCTGGCTCTGTCTCTTGGGACGGTAGTGCCAATGCTGCGCTGAGTGTTACTGTAGCGAATGATAGTCACACCCACAGTACATGGAACCTCCCTGCGTTTAACGGCAGTTTTAACATTGACACTGAGCATTTTGACAACTTTTACGGGACGACAAAAGGCACAGAAACAGATGATGGTACTTGGCCTGGTTCATATCTCTTTGGTGTCAATCTAGGCGGCAGCAAAAGTCGAGGGTTACAGCTAGCTACACCTTTTTCCAGCGGCAATAGTCTACATTATCGTGCAGGAACAGATAATGCTAGTGCAGACAATGGCGCAAACAACTGGAAGAACTGGCGTAGAGTTTTTGATGAAAACTACCACCCCAACGCTGACAAGTGGACCACTGCTAGAACGCTGTCACTCTCTGGGCAGGCGTCAGGTAGCGTATCTTGGGATGGTTCAGCTAATGCTACGCTAAGTGTTACACTAAACGATAGTTCGTTAGATGACCAATATGTAACTGTAGGCTCAAGATATTCGGGCGATGGTGACAGTCTAATCGTACCAAGCAAAGCAAGTATACGTATTTGGGATGTTTCTACTGCAAGTGATGCCCCCTCTGGTTCCTCTGATGGTTTAGTATTAAGTGCAGGTTGGGACAGTGGAAGCTGGGGTATTCAGCAATACCACGACTTCCATACTAACGATTTATATTTGCGTGCTAAAACTAATAACGTCATGACTTCTTGGGACAAAGTATTCCACGACACATACCACCCCAACGCTGACAAATGGACTACCGCTAGAACGCTGACACTTTCCGGCGATGCTTCTGGCTCTGTCTCTTGGGACGGTTCTGCTAATGCTACGTTGAGTGTGGCGGTGGCTAATGATAGTCATAGCCATGCATTTAACAACCTAACAGGTAAAACATCTGGCACGGGTGAGTATTCCACAAGTAGCCATTTGACATCTGGTCGAGGCAGTGGTGGTGTATCTTTGACAATCAATGATGGTTACGGCAATGCTAACGTAACTTGGAACCACAAGAATGGTATTCCAGAACAAAGCGGTAATGCAGCCCGTATTGAAGTAAACACAGATGGCTCTACAGGGGCTAACATGAACTTCGAGGTAAAAAGCGGTGTTACTGGTGGTACTGCCGTACAAACTACAAGCATTTTAAATTTAAGTGAATCTCAAGTTACAGCTTATAAAACATTATACGAGAACAGTAATCGTGTCTTTACAGATGGCTACCATCCTAACGCAGACGCATTAACAACAGCTAGAACTATTAATGGTGTATCATTTGACGGCTCTGCTAACATTACTGTAGCTGATAGTACTAAGCTGCCGTTGAGTGGTGGCACTATGACTGGCGATCTTACAATACCTAGCAAGATTATCCACGCTGGTGACACCGACACTTACTTCCAGTTCCACGGAAATAACCTTGCTAGGATGGTTATTGCTGGTGCAGAGGTTCAGGAGTGGGGTGCTAACTACACTATCTTTAGTGACAACGACACTGTAAGGCTAGGGACTGGCTCAGACTTCCGTATGTACTTTAACGGCACTGATACTATTTTCCGTAATTATTCTCATGCTAATGGGGATGTGTTCTTTCAAGGCGAAGGTTCAGATGGCGTAAACGAAACCGCCATGAAGTTAGACTTTAGCGGCACTAGAAGCTATGTGCAACTATATGAAAACTCTCAAAAGCGTCTAGAAACAACAAGCGGTGGCATCGACGTTATTGGTAGTATTACAGTAGACGGCACAGTAGACGGGCGTGATGTAGCAACAGACGGGGCAAAGCTAGATGATATAGACGCCAATGCTAACAACTACAGCTTCCCTTATACTGTTTCCGCAAGCGCAAGTAATAGCACAGTCGTTCAACGGCATTCGTCTGGTTACATTTATGCCAATTACTTTAACACAACTCCCAACGACATTGCTACCGGAAGTATAACAAAGATTGTTGCTGAGAGCGGTAATGATGGTTTTATGCGCCATGCAACTGCCCCTGCGGTCAGAAGCTTTCTCAATGTTGCTGATGGTGCGAACAACTATAGCTTACCTGCGACACCAAGTGTTACAGGTATTAACATTGGCTCTCAAGTAAATCTTGCAGAAAGCTCAGACCGTGCAGACTTACTACAGATCACATCATCAACTGGTGGCTGGGCTGGCTTACAAATTCGTAACAGCTCAAACGAAGGCCGCTGGTCATTTATGACCGATGGATCATCGGCTGGTTTTTATGATGATGAAAACGGCGATTGGGCTGTGCAGATGCAAGAAAACGGTGGAGTTACGCTCTACCACAATAATGTCGCTAACTTTACCACAGGTGCGACCTACATGGAAATGGCTCGCCACCTAGACCTGAATAACTATGACATTTACGGCGTCGATCAAATCTTCCACCACGGTGACACAAATACATACATGCAGTTCCACGCAGCAGACCAATGGCGTGTTGTTACTGGTGGTGCAGAACGCCTTGAGGTAAACAACTCACAGATCACTTCTACAGAGCCTATCCATGCGCCCAGCTTTCACGGTGATGGTTCTGCTTTAACAGGTTTGAATATATCTACACCCCTTACGGGCCTTCCTACAGGAACTGATGCTACGGGTTCTGATTTGATACCCGTTTATGATGTTTCTGCGGGTACTTGGGAAAAGCAAACAATCACTAATGCTGCACTTCAGGGACCAGCTGGCGCAGCTGGTGCAGCTGGTGCAGCTGGTGTAAATGCTGCTCCCACAGGCGGCGAGTCTGTAGCGTATGGGGTGCCTGAATCTACTGATACTACCCCTGCAACCGCAGGTCAAATTTACATTAGGAACGCAGCTGATACAGGACGGATAACTAGCGGAGCTTGGGTTATACACTCGTGGACCACCCCTAGTTATATTCGTATGGCTTACTCTGGTACAGGAGAGACTGCTAACCTCCGTAAAGATTCACTAATAAGATTAGGTCAGTCAAACGGTCAGATTAGCTATGTTTACAACCAAGATAACTGGGCTACGTTTAATATAACGGGTTATACTGATTACAGCACTTACATAGAGTTTACTGTTGGTGCCCCTTTTGCTTACGCTGGCGGGTATTTCTCAAATGTAGGCGCTCAACTTATATGGACCTCACCGGGGGCTTATACTACCACAGCGGGTGCTGTTGGCACTTATGCGTACTTAATAAACACCGCTTCTAGCATAGGTATTACTCCCGGTAATACCACTGCGGGTTCTGCGTTGAGGTATTCTGCACAATCATCCAACAGTAATACATCTGCATCTGGATATAGTGTAGGACACACTTATAGCAGCGGCCCTTCGGGTACATGGAGGGCTATGGGCGGTAGAACTGCAACAGCATCATATAAGTATGCTGCAACTTTATATGTGAGGATTTCATAATGAGCATTACAATAACAGAAGTCCGTAATGCGGTATCTCTCCAAGCCGACAACCTCCGTATGGATGTAGAGATTAACCACCCACAGCACGGCTGGATACCTTACACACTAGATACCACTGATACGGACACAACCATAAACAACGATGCAGTCATGTCTCTGATTGGTACAGACTTTACAGCATATGTTCCGCCCACACAGGCAGAGTTAGATGCAGCGGCAGCGGCAGATGTCCGTGATGATCGAGATGGACGCCTACTTGAAGTAGACGCCATTGCAGGTAACGCACTTCGCTGGGCTGCACTTGATGCTGACACACAGGCAACATGGGCTACATACCGCCAAGCACTCTTAGATGTACCACAACAGTCTGGCTTCCCAACTGACATTACATGGCCTACTAAGCCTGAGTAAGGAAGTACAATGTTAGGTTTTACAGCATTTTCTGAGACACCTATAAGTCAATCTACTTCCTCTCTTTTGGCTAGAGCCTTTCTGACTTCATCAATAGGGCAGTCTACTGCAGGTAGCTTACTCTTTGATGCACAGGGTTCCTTTATTGTTCCTAGTGTTTCTGCAGTTAGTGCTAATGCAATATTGTTTGATGCGGAAGCAGCTGCAACCGTTGCGAGCATACTCTCTAATATTACTATTAATGATATTGTATCTAAGGGTGTGGCTAACACAACACAGTCCTCTGTTACAGCAACTCTTACAGCGAATACAGTAGATAGTTTAGCTGATGCCAACATAACTTTTAACGGAGTTAATGCAGCTGCTACGCCTAACAATTTCTTTGACGTAGATGCTAAAGCTAACTTTACTGTTACAGGGTCTTCCTCTAGTGCTATAGTACAGGACGTCTTATACAACTTAACGGCTAATATAATACAACCTGCTGTAACTGCGTCCTTTAATACAGGTACACTAGACTATAGACTTACTGCAAACATAACGCCAACAGGTGCTTTTGCAACGAGTACCGCTAGTGACTTTGCTGATGTAGATGCTAAGGCAAATATTACTACAGTAGGTACTAGCAGCAATACTGCAGTAAATGACTTTGCTGATGTAGCAGGCTTAGCTAACGTAACACCCTCTAGTGCTACTGCTTTCCTTAGCATTTATATTGGTAACTTTGCAGATGAAGATGCTCAGGCTACCGCTTTCATACCTCCTGCTGTAGGTACTGCAAGTATAAAAGATGTTGACTTTTCTGCTGATTCATTTATAACTACAGGTAGTACGTCTGCTTTATTAAACATATCTACAGTAAATGCTTTAGGTGGAGCTAAAGCTACCTTCTCCGGTACATTAGCTAATCTATATAATAACTTATTAGATACTACTGCTGTAAAATTCCCATATGCAGACTATGCAGATCAGTACAACAGGGCTAATACTCTTTATATTGTCTCATACGAAGGCAGTCAACAAGGTAACAATATAGTTTACATAACAGAAGAAAACTATACCGTTTACATAGGTAAACAACAAGGAAGCAATACCGTCTATATTGCAGCGTAAGGAATAACTATGTCATATAAATGGCCCGATAAAGATAAAGATGAGATCGTAGATTACAGTGTAGACTGGTCACGTTTTCTTGGTAGTGATACTATTTCTTCAGCCCTATGGTTTATTAAAGATGCTGATGGTGTTAAGACACAGGTAGCTGATGCTGATGTAGTCAATGGGTTGCAGTTTGTTACAGGAACACAGACGCTATATGTAGCTACGGCACGGTTTTCTTTAGGCACAAATAATACTAGATACTTGATTACATGTCAGATCACTACGGCATCTGGTCTCCAGTATGAGCGCAGTATATTCCTACGTGTTAAGGAGAAATAATAATGGCCTATGATTACATAAGCTTAGTTAATGATGTTAACCGCCGTCTTAACGAAGTAGAGCTTAATACTGCTAACTTTTCTTCAGCTACAGGTTACTATAGCTTTGCTAAAGATTCTGTTAACGCAGCTATTAGACATATTGGTCAGGAAGAGTTTGAGTGGCCTTGGAACCACGTAGAAGAAACAGAAGTACTAGCTGTAGGTGAAGTTCGTTACAGTATGCCTTACGATAGCAAGACTGTTAACATGAACACTTTTCGCATAAAACGTGATGCAACTCTTAATGTAGGTACTGTAAAGTTAAAAGTTTTATCTTATGAAGAATGGCTTGACAAGTTTGCTGATTCTGAGTATAACTCTACAACAAGTACATATGGTATTCCTGAGTATGTAGTACGCACACCTAGTAGAGAGCTTATATTTTATCCTGCGCCTGATAAAGAGTATGAGGTAGTCTATGAATATTTTAGGACAGGGTTTGACTTAGAGGGCGCTTCAGACGTACCTACTCTTCCAGAACAGTATCGCTATACCATTGTAGATGGCGCTATGTATTACGTTTACCAGTTCCGTGGCGACACTCAGGCTGCACAATTATCCTTACAGAAGTTTGAGCAAGGTATTAAACAACTTCGTAGCTTACACATTAATCGCACAGAATATCTGCGAGATACAAGAGTACATTTCTAATGGCTACACAATGGCAGACATTTCCTATTGAGTTTAAGGGCGGTCTCATCTCTAATCTTAGTCTTCTGCAGCAGGGTACGAATGCTGTAGGTTCTGCTACTATTTTGCAGAACTTTGAAGCTACTAGAGAGGGCGGCTACTCTAAAATAAAAGGCTATAATAAGTACAGTGACATAGAGGTTTCTGGTTCTGGCCCTGTTCTAGGATTAGCTGTCGTTGCCAATGATCATGTAGTAGCGGCTAGAGAAAACAGTTCTAATGTAACAGAGTATTACTACGGAGCAGGGGATGCTTGGACATCTTTAGGTGCTAGACCTTTATTAGGTAATAAAGTTCGTAACGTTATAGGCAACCTTGATGGTACTGATAAATTAATATTTGTCGATGGTGTTAACTATCCTGCTATATATAACACATCCACTAATGCTCTTACAGCTGTTAATGGTCATGAAGGTGTTTTAGGTGCAGAACATGTAGAATTTTTTGCAGACACGGCTTGGTACGCTAAAGGAAATAATTTATATTTTACAGCCCCTTTTACTATAGATAGCTTTTCTTACGATTTTGGTTCAGGTGTTTTTAGTATAACAGAAGATATTACAGGTCTTGTTGTCTTTCGTGATCAACTTATTATCTTTACTAATAACAGTATTAAAAGACTTACAGGTACAACAACTGCAGACTTTGATATATCCAGTATTACAGATCGCATTGGCTGTATTAACGGTGACACTATCAAAGAAGTTGGTGGTGATATTATGTATCTTGCACCAGACGGTATCCGGCTACTTAGCGCAACTGATCGTATTGGTGACTTTGCTTTGGATATTGCCTCTGATCCTATCACTAAAGATGCTAACACTTTTCTTGCTAGTACTTCTAACTTTACCTCTGTTCTTATCCGTGAGAAAGCGCAGTACCGTATCCTTGCATATGTAGCTGCTGAAAAGAATGATGTTGCTAAAGGTTTGATAGCTACTAAATTTATAGCTCAGGGTGCGTCTGGTATTAGCTGGTCTACTACTTTCGGAATAAAAGCTTACGTGGCTGATAGTCGATACTCAGGAACGGAAGAAACTATTGTATTTGCCAATGCTGACGGTTATGTATATGCAATGGATAAAGGCAGTAGCTTTGATGGGTCTGAGATTGAGGCTATTTATGAGTCCCCTTATATGCCTCTTACAGATCCTCAGATACGTAAATCTTTTTATAAGATAACCTTGTATGCTGAACCTAAAGGTGATATGGATATATCATTTAATGTCAAGTATGACTTTGATGAAAGTGGATCTACCACTACAATACAACCACCTTCACAGACTGTGAGCATTACAAGCGGTGGTGTATTTGCATTTGGATCAAGTAGGTCTGTATTTGGTAATGTTATTAGTGCACCTGGTGTTCCTCAAGTGTCTGACCCTGGAGATGCTGCAAGGTTCGGTGGTAATATAAGTAAGGTGTACCCTAATAATATTATAGGTTCAGGTAAGACCATTTCAATACGTGTGGCAGATAGGTCTATAAACCCTACATTCACACTAGATGCAGCTCTTTTAGAGTACAGCCAAAATGATAGACAGTAAGGACTAAAACATGGCAGGTTATACACGTCAGGATACAGCAAACAACATTGCTAACGGTAACGTTATTGATGCAGATGACTTTGATGCAGAGTATGATGCTATTGAGTTAGCGTTTGCTAGTTCAGGAGGCCACACTCATGACGGCACTACTGGAGGCGGTAGCCCCATTACTAAGGTAGGGCCGGTACAAGATCTTGTTATCTCTGCAACAGCGCTTACGCCTAAAACTACTAATACTTTAGACTTAGGTACTGCTACTGTTCAATTTAAGAATGCTTGGTTTGATGGCACTGTAGATACAGACGCACTCACTGTATCAGGCAGTAGTGCTATTGGTGGTAATCTTACTGTTACAGGTACTACTACACTATCTAGCACCCTTACAGCATCTACCGTAGATATTAATGGTGGTGATATTGATGGCACTACTATTGGTTCTTCCAGTCATACCACAGGTAAATTCACCACTCTACAGAGTACAGGACAGGCAACACTTGATACCGTAAATATTGATGGCGGTGCTATTGACAGTACTACTATAGGTTTTACTAGCCCTTCTTCTGGTGCATTTACTACTATAAGTTCTTCTGCTGGCATAACAGGTAATGTAACAGGTACTGTATCTGATGTATCAAATCACGACACAGACGATATTACTGAAGGTGCAACAAATCAATACTTTACAACAGCAAGAGCTAGAAACTCTGTATCGGCTAGTGGTAGCTTAGCTTATGACTCTACTACAGGAGCGTTTACGTATACTCAAGCAGATACAGATACAGTGTCGGAGGGTTCGACTAATCTATACTACACTACTACTCGTGCTACTACAGATGCTAAAGCAGCTATTAGTGTTACAGACTCTGGTGGTGACGGTAGTTTAGCTTACTCTAATGGTGTTATTACTTATACTGGGCCTAGTGCTGCTGATACACGTGCTCACTTTTCTGGTGGTACTGGTGTTAGTATTACAGATGGCACTGTAGCTATTGGACAGGCTGTAGAAACAGACTCAAACGTAACATTTAACGATGCCATTATCTCTGGTAACCTCACCGTAAGTGGTACAACCACAACTGTTAACTCTAATGATGTAAACATTGCAGATGCTACTCTCACACTCAACTCTGATGAGGCAGGCACACCTAGCCAAGATGCTGGTATCGTTATTGAACGTGGCACTGCAGCTAATAAGTCTTTCCTCTGGGATGAGTCTGAGGATGAGTGGACACTAGGGAGTGAAACGCTTGTAGCAGGTACGTTTGAAGGTAATATCAAAGGCAACGTAACGGGCAACTTGTCCTTTGGCGACAACGGCAAGGCTATCTTTGGTGCTGATAGTGACTTGCAGATTTACCATGATACGCAGAGCAGGTTAGTATCATCTGGTGATCTACTTGTTAATATACCTGACAATGACGAATTTCAGGTTTTAGGTAGCCAAACCGCTTCCATAAGAGCCACAGCAACAGGCTCTGTACGCCTTTTTTACAACGGCTTAGATAAACTCGCCACCACCACCACAGGCATCGACGTAACTGGCACAGCGGTCACGGACGGTGTTACGGTAGCTGGAAACATCCTGTTGCAGACAGAAGGTAATGAAGTTCAGTTTAACACCAGTGGCTCTCCTGTAAACAAAATCTATACAGATGACACATATACGACTAATGGTCTGACTATCGAAGCCGATACGGGTGTCACGCTTAAAAGCACAAGTAATTACTTACTACTTGATGACAGCGGAACCAATGAGATGGTTTTGAATGTTGATAGTGGCGAAAGAATGCGTGTTACCTCCACAGGCATCGACGTAACTGGCACAGCCGTAGCAGATGCTTTCACAGGGCCGCTAACGGGTAATGTTACGGGCAACTCTGATACAGCTACAGCACTTGCTACGGCTCGTACCATTACCATAGACGGTGATGTAACAGCTACAGCTACATCATTTGATGGCTCAGCCAATATAACACTAACTACAGCACAGGCTAATAACTCTGTTGACTTAGGTACGCATACTACGGGGAGCTATGTAGAGAGCCTTGTAGCGGGTACAGGTGTTACTCTTACCAACAACTCTGGTGAGGGTGCTACTCCTACAGTAAGCATAGGTCAGGCTGTAGAAAATACATCGGATGTTACTTTTAATGACATGACTGTATCAGGGGATCTCACTGTACTTGGTTCAACTACTATATCATCCACCTCTGCTCATGTTTACAATGCAGTAACTGGAACAACACCGAGTTTAGATGTTGGTAGTTATAACTATTTTGATAATGGTATTCTTAGCGGAGACACTACTGTTAGCTTTACCAGTGTTCCTACTAATAGAAACTGGAGATATAGCTATAAAAACGGTGTTGCTTGGGATGTATCTGAGGGTATTTACGAACAGAGTTTTGATATTTCTACAGAAGACAGTCAACCGTACGGTATTTCATTTAAGCCTGACGGTTTAAAGATGTATGTACTAGGTAACACCGATGATGAAATCCATGAGTACGACTTAACTACAGCTTGGGATATTAGTACAGCTTCTCTCTTACAGAGCGAGAGTATCTCAAGTGGAGACACTAGCCCTAAAGGATTATTTTTTAAACCTGACGGTACAAAATTGTATATTTCTGGAGATACAGGAAACGAAATCAACACATATAACCTTAGTACAGCATGGGATATTAGTACGCTTTCTCTTTCAAGTAGCCACAGTATTAGTGCCGTTACGTTTAATCCAAAGGGTTTATTCTTTAAATCTGACGGTACAAAAATGTATCTCGTAGATTCGTCATCTAGTAATGACAGAGTCATAGAGTGGACCCTTAGCACAGCTTGGGCACCTGCCACTAAAGGTTCCCAGCAAACCTTTTCTGTTAGTACACAGACTACTTCTGCTGTTGATATATTCTTTAAATCTGACGGTACAAAAATGTACGTAACGGGAGATTCTACTGCAGTAGATATGATATTTGAATACTCTTTAAGTACAGCTTGGGATATATCTACAGCTTCTTATACAGATAGTTTAAATATAAATGCCAATACTAGTGTAGCTGCCGGCCTATTTTTTAAGCCTGATGGTTCAATAGTATATCTTATACGCAGGGTTTCAGACGAAGAGGTGACGCAGTATAACATACCTACATCTAAAAACTTAACACTCCCATCATCAGTAGTCGGAATACCTAGCGCAACGTCTGATGGCGATAGGGTAACTCTTGAGTTTGTTACATCGGACGGTGGTACAACCGTTGATCTTATCGGTGAATCTATTATCTCAACAGTATAGAAGTAGGTTAACGTTCCTATGAGTAACATAGTATTGACAACAGAAGAGCTAGAAGATATGCTAGACCGTGCAGCTAAGCGTGGTGCCAAGCAAGCTTTGTCTTCCATTGGCCTACACGATGAAACAGCTGCCAAAGACATCAACGAAATGCGGGATCTATTAGATGTGTGGCGTGATACACGCAGAGGTATATGGTCAACTCTTGTAAAAGTAACAACACTCGCAATTATAACATTCATAGCTGGTGCAGTATGGATGCAGTTAGGGAATAAGTAATTATAAAGGGTAAGTAGGTTTGCTATGCGTACTAGCATTTATCTCATTCAATCACGCATGGACTGAAAGTGGTAGCAGGTTGTTTCAGTATTGTTACTACGACTGTAGACTGCCTAAGAACGGCCTTTGGTACGACAGGGTTTACAGAGTAAGTTATAACTATGTGTGTCCTATAGAGGTTAAGTTCAAATGATTGATCCCTTCACAGCCTTTGCTGCAGCACAAACAGCTGTATCAGCTATTAAGAAAGGTATTCAGTTAGGTAAAGACATTGGGGGTATTTCTAATGATCTAGCTAAGTTTGCTGGTGCTATATCTGACATTAACTTTGCACATAAGAGGGCTGAGGATCAACCTTGGTATGCTATACTATTCGGAAGTAGTGGCCCTAGTGCGATGGATATCTTCGCTAAGAAGAAACAAGCGGAGGCTCTTCGTGCTGAAATTAAACAGTATATACAGTTTGGTTATGGCCACAGTGCTTGGGAAGAGTTACTTAAGATTGAAGCTCAAGTGCGCAAAGAGCGTCAAAAAACTTTGTATCGTAAAGCGGAAATCAAGCAGAACATTCTGGAGTGGAGTCTTGGTATCTTGGTTGTGGTATCGGGAATTGGTGTTCTTGGCGTGGGAATTTATTTCCTTGGCAAAAAACAAGGCAAGTGGTAATTAACTATTGACACGTAATATACAAGGCAGTATACTTTGTCGTATGGCAATACATAGAAAGATAGAAGAATGATGCAATTCAAAGGATTCAAACCTGAAGCAATGCAACGTATTGCAGGTACTTTAGGATACCAAGGTGACATAAATGGGCTTAATGACTACCTAAGTCAGAACCCTGATAAAATGAATACTATGAATATGTATCAACAAAAAGCTATGCAGATGGCTATGGGTGGCTACGTAAAAAAGTATGCTGAAGGTGGTGCAGTAGATGATGAAACTGTAGACCCGAATGCGTATGCAGGTGAATCTATTTCTGAACTGCAGGCTAATCGTGCAATTAACCCTACTCTTTTACCCGGCGCAACTGTACAACCTGTAGGTACTGTAGTTACTCCCGATCAAATTATTGCCCCTACAACGGGTCAGGTGCAAGGCGATATTGTAACTCCCGTTACTACTGCAGGTACTACAACTGCCGATGTACCTACCGTAACTGATGCAAACCTAATGCAACCTGAAAAGGTAGCGGACAAAGTTGGTGAAGTAGTAGCGCAGACTACTGCGGCACAGGGTGAAGTTGATCCACGTGCAGTAGTAGACGCTGAAGTAGCTACATCAACAAGTGTATCTGAGCTTGAAGCTGCCCAAGGTAAAGCAATACTTATGGATAACCCTGTTCAGCGTAAAGTTGAGGAGGGTGAACTTATTAGTGGTGTAGCTAATGCCGAAACTGCCGCTAAGTTTACAGAAGAAATACAGGCTGCAACTGCTACCCCTACACAAAAGGCTACCGTACAGGGTCAGCTTGAAACTCTTATGCAGAGCTTTGAGGATGGCAATACACCTGCATGGGCAGCAGGCGCTATACGCAATGCTACAGCTACAATGGCTGCACGTGGGCTTGGTGCATCATCTATGGCTGGACAGGCTATCATACAGGCCGCTATGGAAGCCTCACTACCTATTGCGGCTGCAGATGCACAAACCTTTGCACAGTTTGAGGGTCAGAACTTATCTAACCGTCAGCAACGTGCAATGCTTGCGGCACAACAACGTGCTACATTTATGGGTATGGAGTTTGACCAAGCCTTCCAAGCACGTGTAATGAACGCAAGTAAGATTAGTGACATTGCTAATATGAACTTTACTGCAGAGCAACAAGTAGCTTTGGAAAATAGTCGTAACGCTAACACTATGAATATGGCTAACCTGTCTAATCGTCAGGCATTAGTAATGGCGGAAGCTGCGGCACTATCCAATATGGATATGGCTAATCTAAATAACCGTCAACAAGCTGCCGTTATGAATGCACAGTCCTTTTTGCAGATGGATATGGCTAACTTAAATAACCAGCAACAGACTAGCATGTTTAAATCACAACAACAGATTCAGTCTTTGTTTACAGATCAAGCTGCCGCTAATGCCGCCGCACAGTTTAATGCGTCAAGTCAAAATCAAACTGACCAGTTCTTTGCTAACCTGTCTACACAGGCATCACAGTTTAATACCGCACAAACTAATGCACAGAACCAGTTTAACGCAGGTCAGGTCAATGCGCAAGACAGGTTTGCATCCGAGATGATGAACCAACGTGATCAGTTTAATGCACAGAACCGTTTGGTCATTGATCAGAACAATGCCAACTGGCGTAGACAAGTTGCAACTGCAGATACGGTAGCCATTAACCGTGCTAACGAAATTAATGCGGCATCTATATTGGGCATTTCTAATACTGCGTATAATGATCTTTGGTCATATTACCAAGACAGTATGGAGTGGGCATGGAACAGTGCCGAAAATGAACGCCAACGTGTTGTGGATTTGGCAAGTGTAAAACTTCAGCTTGATGCAAAGGCCGATGTTTCCGCCGCTGAATTAGACTTTAAAACTTCTGCAAGCTGGGGTAACTTAGTAGCCAATATGTTTACATCTCCTATTGGTGGTGATACATTGCTTGGTAAAGGTCTTGGCGCAATATTTGGTTAAGGAGAATATACAATGAACGTTAATCCTGCAGTAACTGCATATACAAACTTAGGTATCTCCGATGAGATGGAGGAGCCTAAGAAAACTCCTGTAGGTACAGGTCTATTATCACGTAGTCTTGAACCAAAGAGTGCGGCAAAGTCAAGTGAACCTAAAGATAGGGTCAAGGATTATGTGACCAATATCCGTAAAGCAAGAAAGCAGATAACAAATGGCTGAACTACCTACACCTACATTTGACTATCCTATTCCCGGTCAGGGCATGACTGCCGAAGTAGGTAGTAGACCTTGGCAAAACCCTCCTCAGTATACTACTGTAGAACAGGCATTAGAGTTTTACATCCCACGCCTTGTGTCCGATGACATATATGACTCTTTGCTTGACAGTATGGAGCTAGGTATTCCTCTTACAACTATGGCGGATTCAATGCAATCTACTGCCGTTATGCAGGGCTTACATACAATTGATGTAGGTATTCTTGCAATGCCAGTTATTATTGAGATGCTTGCCTTCATTGGTGACGATGCAGGTGTAGACTACGTATTAGGTACGGAAGCACGTGTCGATGACGACAAGATTAGTGAGTCTAAAATCGCTATCGCCATGAAGAAGATGCGTGAAAAATTACCAGAGGCACTTGAAGAAAAAGAAGAAGAGCCAATGGAAGAAGTAGAAAGTGAACCACAGCCTAGTGGTCTTATGGCGAGGAGAGCGTAATGGCATTTAGTTTAGCAGGATTTGGTGCTGGGTTCGCAAGTAAAGCCTCGGAACGTATTGATGAAGAACGTGTTCGTTCTGAAAAGTTGCAGGATGAAGCACGTCAGATTGCCACACAACAACGTCTTAGAAAACAAGCAAAGCGTGATCAAGAAAAAGCTCTTGCAGAAGAGATGGCGAGTCAGCTTAGTTTATATTTTAGTCCAGAACAAGCTAGTCAAATAATGGGTAGAGGCTTAGGAGCAGCAAAAGAAGCACTCCGTATGAGTGGTGATCTTGTATCTAAAGGATATAGCCCACAACCTTTGTTTAATCTATCTTCTTCTACAAATATGTCAGATGAAGATTCTAGTGAAATGAATGCAGCCGTTGCCTCTTCTCCACAACCTATAGGAACAGTAACGCAAGCGTCCCAGAAAACTGACCTTGAGGCAACATCTACTTCAGGTAACGGTTTTGTTAATTTAGATTACTATCTTAGTAGTATGAAACCTGCAGATGACGAACAGGCTACATTAGATGCTGCGTATGCTGTAGCGGTACAAAAATCTATTAACGGCAAGACTGCTGAAATCAGAGACAAACAAGCCAGTTATGCTGCGGAACTACTTACACAAATAAAGAAAAAAGATGCCGCTCTTAGTACAGATGAAGAGGGTGCATCTAGTCCGTTTAGTAAATCTACAATAGATACTATGCTAAAGACACAAATGAAATTAGCTTTGCAGGAAAATGATTTTAGTGTAGACTTAGAGGGTAGACTTGCGGAAAAAATTGGAGGTAGAGTAGCCCAATATAACGTCTCTGTTATCCAAGCTAATACTAACCTCCGTATACTAAATACAGGTGAAGATAATAGCCCTATGAGTACGCAACTAAACGCATTGACTAGAGATAACGTATCTAATGCCGTTAAGAAAATACAACTGGATGCACGTAAACAACACTCTTCTGACTCAGAAGGTAGCATAGTTGATAGACGTGTTAATATGGATACTCCCTTTGAGAGATATGTCGCTGATGCAGACGGTAACAAGATAGACATGTTACAAGTTAATGCACGAAAAGGTATGTATAAGATAGGTGATATTGTGTACACTACTGTTTTAGAAAATGGGGTTCCTATCACACGACTTCAGGTCTACACAGGAATTTCTTTGAACAATAAACATAATAATTTTATTGATGCAGGTACTATCTAGATGGCAAATACTTTTTTGTTTGATGACATTGAAGAAGAAGAAGTATCCACTACGCCCACGCTACCTACTCAAACAGGTACGTCTTCTTTATTCAACGACTTAGAGGAAGAGCCTACATACATTCCTCAAGAGTCAACACTGCCCTCTCAGGAGGGTGGTGCGTTTGCGTTTGATGATGTCGAAACAAACGAAGAAGAATTTGATATGTCCATTGATGTTGCAGTGGAAGAACCCATCTTACCTAAAGATGGTATTGTTTCTGCGATAACGTCTGAAGAAAGTATAAACACACGTGTAGAAGAACTGTATCAAGCAGAAGTAGATAGGCTAGATGCTCTAGTGTACAGTCCAGAGAATTTTGAACAGTATGAAATAGCCATTGAAGAGGAATTAAAAGAACAAAATATACTCCTTCAAAAATTTATGGATGGTCAAGACATTACTCGTGAAGAAGCTCTTGACATAATGCGTGAGCGTAATCCTGATAGTATTCTTTTAAAAGATGTTGACGTAGAAAAGTTTGACAGGGCCGCTAAACTAGAAAGAGGTGCAGATTTTTCTAAGGAAAAGTTACTAAACTTTTTAAATAGTGAAAACGCAGTAACTAGTGGCTTAACGGACACACTGCTGAATAGCGGGTTATCCATTGGTGAGATTAATGCAATCGTAAGTGTAGACGATTTTTTCAACCCAGTAACTGCCGTTGTAAATGTGCCTATGCACTTGACAGAGGTACAGGAAAACATTGCGGCAGGTGATCTTAAAGGTGCCGCATTGTCAACTACCTTTGCTGCTTTGGATATGGCTGCCGCTATACCCGGTGCTAAACTTATTACTGGTGGGGTAACTAAGGTCTGGAAAAAAGTAGGAAACGGTGGTGAGTACAACCGTATACAAGACGCCATGCTAAACGAAAGCCGGATTGGTGAGCAGATAAAAAAATCTAATCAAGCTATAGCAAAAGCTAATCCAGACATTAAAGATGAGCTAATAATTAGCTTTCAGAATCGTACTAATGTAGATATTTCTAAACAGAATGCCGATGGTAGCTTGACCATTGACCCTACTAAAGTTCGTACTGCAGGAAAAGCTAAAGTAAAAGATTATTATATTGATGGTATGTATGAAGGTAGGCTTGCTGATGGAGATATAAATCCATTAGATGAATTAGGTTTTGATGGTGAAGATGTACTCGCTATACCCATGTTAAACCCAGAGAAACTCGATGCTCTTGTAGGTGTTGTTGCGGAATTGCGTAAAGCTAATCCTGATCTTTTAAAAGTAGGATCGGATAGACCCTTAATAGATCAACTATTTGATCTCACTGTTACTAAAGACCTACTTGCAGACGATACCCTGTATAACATTTTAAATAAACACGGTATGTCCTATGAAGATTACATGCTTGGAGTAGTCGGCTCTGTGTCAGAAGCGGGTAGACTATTGAATAGAGTCAGTCAAATGTCTAGGTTTAAACCTAAAGGTATGACTGAGCGTAGGGCAGAGCTTGCTAACCGTGCTTCCCAAAAGGGTATTGCAAAGTTCTGGTCTAACACAGTTCTTCGTAGTGAAAATATTCGTCGAGGTTTGATGGTATCTTCTCTTGCTACTGCTGCACGTAACCTTCAGTCGGGTGTTATTCGTGCTCCTATGGAGGGGCTTGGTAACATATTTGATACAGCGTTAATTACGTATGCTAAGGCGGCTAGTGAAGGCGATAGATTTGGCGGCATGGTAGGGGCAACAAAAAATGTCATGCCCTTCGTTCGTGATGGTACTTACTCAAACGCATTTCGCCAGATGAAGTATATGTTTGCCGACCAGAATACTGCGGAACAGTATACAAAATACATACTAGATAGGCCAGAACTTTCTCAACAGTTTGAAAGACTCGGTAGTAACATTGCAGAGTTACAGGAACTAACAGGCAGGGGTCAGGCCACAACTCGTATAGGTCAAGGGTTAGACGCTGTTGCCTCAAATATAGAGGACGGAGTTTCATTTCTTAATACACCTAACCGTTGGCAAGAAATGATGCTTCGCAAATCAACTTTTTTCTCAGAGCTAGAGAGATTAACAAGTGCAGAGTGGGGCATTGATTTACGTAAGACACTAGATGAGGGACGCATTAAAGATATTATTAATGATGCGCCAGACTTACGTGGTAAGAACGGCAGGTCTTTCGTAGACATTATGGATGAAGCTACTACAAAAGCATTGGATGTTACATACGCTAAACAGCCAGACTTTTACCCATTCAAAGTAATATCTGATACAATTACTAAGTCTGGCCTTACCATTATTGTACCTTTCCCACGTTTTATGTTTAACTCTATGGAGTATATGGCACAAAATGTAGGTGGTGTAGGTATCATGGCTGCTCGTAAGGCTATGTTTAAAGATACTCGTGGTGTACTTACCGCAAGAGATAGGCAGGATATTACACGTAACCTTGTTGGTATAGCTGCAATAACTGGCATGTACCAATACAGAAAATCTGAAGATGCAGGTGAGCGTTATGAGTCTATGGAATATGAAGACAACCAAGTAGACTTAACTCCTGTGTATCCTATGCGACAGATTGGTTGGGTAGCTGAGTTCGCTAGACGCTCAGAGGAAGGTACACTTGATACTTGGTATGGTGCAGACATGGATCACATTGTGGAAACATGGCTCGGTACATCTGCTCGTACTGGTGTCGGCAATGTTATGATTGATGAGATACGTGACATCATTGTAGGTACTGACGATATAGTAGATGAAAACAGACGTGCTAAAGCTATTGGCGGTGCGGTAGGACAATACGTCAACACGTTTCTTACTCCTTTGTTTCAAGGGGTAGAGGCACAACGTGCGGCTGGCATTAAGAGTGACGTGTACGTTGACGCTGCAAGTGACCCTACTCTAAACGATGATTGGAGTACGTCCTTTGGTTCTGGTTTTAGTAGATCATTAATACAGCGAGGCGTAGCTGCCCCTTCTTATGAAGAAGATATGCCAAATAGAGTAGCTATTAATACTGGTGATATTAAAAGATATGATCCATTAAAGAAACTTTTTCTTGGTCTCAATATAAAAGAGGCAGACAACGATGTTACTGAGTATCTTTTGGGGATAGGATTTGAAGACCCTACATATGAACTGGGTAGTAAGTCTAAAATACCGGCGGAAAAACGTGCAGAAAATCAATATCTGTCAGTCATACTGCCATTAATTACGGAAGTAACAAAAGATATTGCAGCGGGTATGGGTGAAACCAAAAGCGAAAAGAATAAAATTGCTCGTAAGTACATTAAAGATATGTTAGCTGACGCAAAGCAAGAGTTTCTAACTGAAGGCTATGCATCACCTTACGCAACTGCTGTAGATGATTTATCTCGTGTCCCATACGATGACAGGCAGTACGCACAGCTTATGTTTAAGAAACTTAATAAAGGTAGAAAGCCTGACCCACGATCTCTAGAAGATATAATGTTGCTACTGGAGTTAGCGGAAGATGCAATGTAAAAGAGGGGGCGATTAAGCCCCCTTTATTTTTGTCTATCATTAACTTCGTTACACTATCGTGTGTCGCCACTGCCACCAATAGTACCTGACTTCTTACGGGCAGCTAACTTAGCTTCATTCTGACCTGCTATCATACCAAGCGTAAGGTTGAGGTCAGTAGCAAGTGCAGCACAGTACCATAGTACATCTCCGATCT